>Ga0222654_1000339_pt1 | contig 34022 bp, 32 predicted proteins | sample AntAcemetagen421_FD_179805 | JGI IMG/M metagenome (GOLD analysis project Ga0222654, IMG submission 179805) | Saline water microbial communities from Ace Lake, Antarctica - #421 | ecosystem: Environmental > Aquatic > Non-marine Saline and Alkaline > Saline | place: Antarctica: Ace Lake...
GACCCACGTCGGAGGGCTGATGTGCGGTTGTTTCTTACGGGACGGAGCCGAGGGGCAGGAGGTGTCGGGCGTAAAGCCCCGACCCACGTCGGAGGGCTGATGTGCGGTTGTTTCTTACGGGACGGAGCCGAGGGGCAGGGGGTGTCGGACGTAAAGACCCGACCCACGTCGGAGGGCTGACGTGCGGTTGTTTCTTACGGGCCGGAGCCGAGGGGCAGGAGGTGTCGGGCGTAAAGACCCGACCCACGTCGGAGGGCTGACGTGCGGTTGTTTCTTACGGGACGGAGCCGAGGGGCAGGGGGTGTCGGGCGTAAAGACCCGACCCACGTCGGAGGGCTGACGTGCGGTTGTTTCTTACGGGACGGAGCCGAGGGGCAGGGGGTGTCGGGCGTAAAGACCCGACCCACGTCGGAGGGCTGACGCGCGGTGGTTTTTAACAGGAGGAAGCCGAAGCCGTCAGCGTGGGGGCGGATTTTTAACTGCTACCGAACAGAGCGACACTTGAGGAGCCAGCGACGAAACGATTACCCAGATATACTCAGTTTAGGGTTTGGCGCTGTAAAATCGGCGTGGGAGTGGACCGGTGGCAATCAGAGAAATCCGTGGTTAGAATAACTTTAGTGGAATGGCGTCGTTCTCTTTGTTACCCTCTGTGTAATGCAGTCTTAGAGCGGGCGTGGTGCGGGTCACAGGAATCGCATAGGCTCGAACCGTGCGGAACACGATAATGTAAACAATTCTGCTAGCATTGGATGGGTGGGGCTATTGTATGGCGGCGATGACTTCGCCCACGGGCCACACCCGACCGTCTGCTTAAATCGCTGTTTCGTTAGTCGAAGACGATCCGCATTTTAGGTTGTTTGTGGCTTCGCTGATCGAGGCGAGTCCGCGGCATCGGTTGGGGGCGACGGCGGCGAGTGCAGCCGAGGTGAAGGCGTGGCCGGATGATAACGACGCGGCGGTGGTGTTGGTGAATTATCAACTGCCCGATGCGCGCGGGCCGAGGTGGTGGAGGCGTTGTTACAACGCTTTCCGGGCGTGCTGTGTGTCATGCTGTCGGGTCTGACGGATGAGCAGTCCGTGTTGGATGCCATTCGCGCCGGAGCGGTGGGTCGTGTGGTCAAGGGCGCAAGCGATGAAGCTATTCTGGCTGCGATCAATGATGCGTTGGCGGGCGGGGCACCGATGACGCCGGGAATTGCCCGAAAAGTTTTGGGATTGATGCGGAACTCAACCGCACCGGTGCAGCTGCGCGATGGTGCGGTGGAGGTGGAGTTGAGTTACTTGACGACGCGCGAGTTGGAAGTGCTGGAGCTGGTGGCGGAAGGGGCGACCGATAAGGAAGTCTCGACCCAGTTGGAGATCTCGACCTCAACCGTGAAGAACAACCTTTTGGGCGTTTACGCGAAATGGCGGGTGCGCTCGCGCACGGAAGCGGCGGTGAAATTCGTGCGGGTGAAGTCCCGTCAAGATCATGGGCGTTGACGGCCAGAATCGTCCGTTGCGTTTTGCGGATGGGGCCCAGGAGGAGCGGTTTCAAATCGACCGGCAAACGGGTGGATTATTTCGGGCGCGAATCACCATGATCGTGGGGATTTTCGTGGTGGCTGGGATGGGGGTGCTCGATTCGATATACACCGCCGGGTGGGCGCCGCAATTTGTAGAGATCTCACTTTGGGTTAGATTCGGGTGGGTGGCGCCGATTTGGCTGGGAGTGATTATCTCTTCGTATTTGCCCGGTCACATTCAGCGCGCGGATGCGCTCTACGCGATCGCGACCATGTTGATCTGTTGGGGGTTGGCGGTCATGAAATGGAGCGCGTGGGTGCATATTCCGAACACGAGCGTGATGACTTCAGTCGCTCTCGATGTGATGATGGTCATGCTGATGACGTTTTTCACTTTGCCGGTGAGGACGGGTTGGATCGCGGGAGCACTGGTCGGCATCGTGGGAGTAATCAGTGGGGGATTTATGCTCGTTACGACGGGATATGACCTCAAGGACTCGCAGTTGCTGGCCTTTGTGTTAGCGAGTATAGGCGCGTTGATTTTGGTCTCGGCGCGGGCGCGCGAGGTCATCGAAAGACGACTGTTTGCCCAGCGCGAGGAACTGGCGGAGCTCAATGGGGAGCTCTCGCGGATGAACACGGAGAAGAATGAATTCATGACGATCGCGGCGCATGATCTGCGTTCACCCCTCGCGGCGGTCGGTGGCGTGGTGCGCGGTTTGCAGAATGGTCAGATTGGCGGTGCTGAAGAGGTGGATACGACTTACCGATCGATTCAAAAAATGACGCAGCGCATGCTGGGGTTGGTGGATGATTATCTCGGCGCGCACGCGATGGAATACGGTTCGTTGCCGGTGCGGCTGGCGCGATGCGATTTGGGCGCCGAGGCAATGGCGGCGATGAAGCGCATGGCTGCGGCCGCGAAGATTAAGAGACAGACGATCCGATTTAATCCGCCGGACGACGAGATCCGGGCGATGGCGGATGTGTCCCAGTTGGCCCAGATATTGGAGAACTTTTTAAGTAACGCGCTGAAGTTTAGTCCGGAGGGAGCTGAGGTGGAGATTGGTTTATTGCGGGCGGAAGATGGCAGTCGGGTGCGGATCGAAGTGATTGATCAGGGCCCGGGTGTGCCAGCGGCCGAGCAGGGGCAGTTGTTTCGGATGTTTGGCCGCACGAGTGTGCAGCCGACGGCGGGCGAAAAGAGCCACGGCATTGGTTTGGCGGTCACCAAGCGATTGGCCGAATCCATGGGCGGGAGCGTGGGTTTCGATTCACCGGTGGCGGAGGATGGCACGGGCGCGGCTTTCTGGGTGGAACTAGCGGGGCGAAGTAGTGGCCCACTCAATCACATAAAAAGACCCCTAAAACCGGAGCAGAGCGGCAGGATTTTTTAACCACGAATGGACACGAACGGCTTTGTCTACCGACTACGCCCCGAATGTTTTACAGAAGGGAACGAAGGTAAAAAAAGCCGTCGGCATGGGACTGAAATCTAGGCTGGTAGTTTGTATTCGGATACTGAGGATTGGCTTTGTTTTCTCCGGTAAATAAATCGGAGTGGAGCGAGGATGGTTGGGCGGAGTATTCAACCCAGAATAGGCATTAGGGCAGCAGAGAGTTTGCGTAAGAAGGTGCTACCCAAAGGAGATGGAACGTTCTAAGGTGTAACCAACATGGTTAACCTGACGGTAGAGTATAGCGACAAGCCGGTGACGGCGTTTGGCGGGATGCGTTTGATGAAGGATTTCATCGATAAAATCGGAGTGCGGCCATTTCTCGAAGAGCAGCAATTGCCGCAGGGCGGTTCGAATCGCTCCTATGATCCGGTCGATGTGGTGGAGGCCTTCCTGCTCAACATCTGGATCGGAGCGAGCCGTTTTTGCCCTTGCGATTGGATTCGCGAGGATGCGGTGCTCAAGGAGATCTTCGGCATGAGCAGCCTGCCCTCGCAAAGCACCTACAGCCGCTTTTTCGGAAAATTCAGCCAAGCCTCCAACAATCGGATCTTTCCACAACTGCAGCACTGGACCCTGCAGCCTATCGACACCGGGGCGCTGACCATGGATTTCGACAGCACGGTGGATCACTCGCAGCGGCAACCAAGAAGGCACCGCTCGCGGCTACAATCCCAACCGCCGAGGCCGCAACAGCCATCATCCGCTCATGGCCTTCGTCAGCCAGACGCGTATGGTGGCCAACGCCTGGCTTCGTCCCGGCAACACCGCAGCGTGTAGCAACGCCGAAGCGTTCATGGCGGAGACTTTCGATATCCTGCGCGACCACCGCATTGGGCTGGTTCGCGGTGACAGCGGGTTCAATAACGAGGCCACGCAGTCCTATCTAGAAGGGCGCGAAATAGACTATATCATCGCGGTTCGCGCGATCCCGTGCGTCAAGCATGAGATCTACGCCCTAAAGCAGTGGGTGCAGATCTGCGAAGGCATCGAAGCGGCCGAGTTCGAGTATGGCCCGCTCCATGGGCGCCGCCGTCGTCACATCGTCGTGCGCAAGCAGATCGCGCGGCGCCCCAACTGCGGCGGCAAGCTGCTGTTCGAGGATCTGCCGCAATATCGCTACAGCATCTACGTCACCAATCTGCCCCTTCCGCTCGATCAGATCTGGAACGTCTACAACAGCCGCGCTGATTGCGAGAACCGCATCAAAGAGCTCAAGGCCGACTTCGGCCTAGACTGCTTTTGCCTGCAGGGCTTCTGGGCAACCGAGGCTTCATTCCGTTTCATCATGCTCGCCTACAATCTGCTGGCTCTATTTCGGCACGTCGCCCTCAACGAGCGCAATGGCGCTACGCTAAAAACGCTTCGTTCCTATTGCTTTGCATGAGGCGCATGGTGCGTTTCGCACGCCAACACGCGTGTATTAAAAATCTTCTTACTGCGCAAAAAACGCCCGTGGATGGACGCGATATTCGAAAATATCGCCAACGCAGACCCTCCTTTTACAGTTTCTAATGCATAATCTGGGTTGAATGGGAGGTGGCGGAGAGGCAGGGGGAAGGCGACGTCAAGCAACGACCCTACGGTTGAGAATCGAGCAAAGGTTGGGGCAACGGACGCCGGTTGAAGCTCGGCGCAACGAGGTGGCGATGAATGGGATTAGTCTTCCAGGGATTCGATGAAGGGGGTGCATTCGGCAGTCCATTCTTCTTCGAGCGGGGTGGTCCAGCGGATGGGGCTGTAGAGGGAGATCTTCCGGGAGGGTTTGGCGCCTCCAGGGAGAACTTCGCCGCGGGTTTGCCAGAGGATCGACTCAGCTTCGGTGAAGGGGGCACCATTAATTTGATCTTCGAAAAGACGGTGCAGAATGGCGTCGGGGGGCATGGTCGCAGCGATGCAGCGGAGGACGACCGCTTCCGGAATTGAGGCGAATGGGGTGGTTGCGGCGAGGGACTCGAGGTAGTCGGCGGCGGGCTGGTCGAGGGCGGTGAGGGTGACTCCGATTTGGTTGATTTCGGGTTGGACGGCGACGGGGAAGGCTTGATGGAGGATCACCTGCGCATTGAAGATTGCTTCGTGCATACTGAGATCGGCGAACTCTTCCCAGGCGCGGTCGGAGGTCATTTCTTCGGCGAGGTTTTGGGTGCGGCCGGCGTTGAGCTTTTTACCGATGACGAAGTCGATGAGGGCGGTGGCGGCCTCGGCCTCGGTTTTGTCTTGGAGAGCCATGGCGGCATACTCGCGGCGCTCGGCCGGAGCGAGCGCATCGGCGCCATCGAATTCGAGGTGCTGGAGCAGGCGTAAGCACTCTTCCTCCGACCAGGTGCCGGGGAGTTGATTGATGATGCTGACGGTGTTGATTTTGATCTCAAATTTTGGGTTCATTGCGGTAGGACTTTAGTTCACGGTAAACGGTTTACCAGCTCTCTGTTCGGGTGCGGGAAGAGCAGCTTGACGCCGATATCGACGAGGGTGGAGACGGTGGTGTGCAGGCTGGCGGGTGAGATGGTGGTGCTGCCAGTGCTCCAGCTCTGGGTGGGGACACGACCAGCAGATGAAGTGGACCATCAAGTGTTACCGTCATTCTAGGTTTGCCGGATGTTAGTCGAGCCGGCGGTGGCTCCGTTGGTATCCCAATACAGGGTTTGGGCGAAGAGCGATGGGCGTGATGGCGATGAGGCAAGCGGCAATCAGGCGGAGCGAGTGGTTCATGGCGAAGAAAAGACGAAGGGAGTGAGAGCGCGCCAGCGCGACGGGAGAAAAGGCCCGGGTGATTGCGGCGAATCCGGAGAGGTGGCCCAGTGGCGGCAGTCATCCTCGTAGGGCCTGCGAACCGCGATGGAACGGATCGGCGATCGCGGTGTGATCGGTCGAGGGGCAGCGTTTTGGAACTTCCGGAACGCTCATAAGTCGACGGCACTCAAGCGACAAGAAGGTTGAGTGGCGGAGCGCGTGGGCGAATCTCTCAATTCGGGCGCAGTCAATCGGAGCGTCGAGTTATCCCGGGGAAAGGTTGATTTTGTTTCCGTGCATGGAGTCGGTGAGTTAAAAAGGTTTATTGATGGTGCCTATTGATTCAAATTCCGGTCCGGCGAAAAGAGGCAAGAAGCGGAATGTGATCTTGGCGCTGCTGGTGGTATCCTTGGCGATGATACTGCGGATCAGTGGGGTCTTGAGTGACACCCTGTGGGTAGATGAAGCGGAGTCGGCGCTTAATGGGCTGACCATTCTGGAGAAGGGTCTGCCGCTGGGAGAGTATTTGGGTATTCCCCTTTATGAAAATACGCTGACAGAGCCCTGGGGGGAGAGTGCTGAATATGAGTTTCGTGATAGTAGCTACTCAGCTAGGCGCAATGTGGTGGTGTATCACGGGTGGCTGCCGCTCTACTCGATTGCAGCTTCGCAGGCCCTGTTTGGCTTGAAACCTGACTTGGAAGACGATGGACCAAGCAATCATCCTCGTCATGGAGAGGAATCAGTTTGGGTGAGGACCGTGGCGCCGAGAGTTCCGGCGCTCGTCTTTTCATTTTTGACCTGTGTGGTGCTCTTTTACTTGATGCGGCACGTCGCGGGCCGCACGGCCGCGCTTGCGGCGTTAACGTGGTTTGCGGGTAGTGGCAAGACGGTTTGGTTCGGCACCCAGTCGCGCTATTATCCAATGACATTATTGATGGTCACGGTGGTGGCCTATCTTTTCTTTCGGACGGTTAAGTGGGGGAATTGGCGCTCCTATATCGCCTTGGGCGTGGCGGAAGGTCTACTTTTCCATACTCATTCACTCTCGGCGTTGGTGTTTGCGGGAGCAGCTTTGTTTGGCCTGCCGATGATCATTCGGCATGATCACTGGCAGCGTAAATGTGTGCTCGCTGCATCTATCGCTGGTGGACTGACGATCCCGTGGGCAATCTGGTCGGGGTTTTTTGAAACGGCGTCCACCGTGCCCAAGGTTTACGAACTCTTCGCGGGTTCCACGGAGTGGATCAGCTATGCGTTGGAGCGTCCGAAGAGTCTCGTTCTGGTGCTGGGCTTGTTGCTGATGATGTTGGTATTGGTTCGGTTTCCGCAGGCGTTGCCGGTTCGTTGTAAGAACGCCTTTTCGGACCACCGGTTTTATTATCTCTTCTTAGTGTATTGGATGGTTTTGGTGTATGCGGCTTTTCATACTTTGGTGCCGGCGGCGAGTTACTTTACCGATCGGCTGACGTTGATGCTGCTCATGCCGTTTATTATGCTGCTGGGCTTATTGGTCGGGGATATCGCTCGGGCTTCGGTGGGACAGTGGCAAGGTCTGGTTGCGGTGGTTTTGAGTTTTGGCAGTATCCTGATGCTGCATCGCCCAGCGCTCTATTATGGATTAGGATACGATAAAGAAAGGCTGCCTTTTGCGAAATTGAATACCTATTTGGAAACGGCTGATTTTGATCCGGACGTGCGTTTCTATGCTACCCCGAGTAATCAGTTGATCTACACTTACTATTTTGGATTGCCGGTGCAGAGCACGGCGCCCGTGCGTAAGTCATTTTTTGATACCTACACAGGGGAAGTGGTGATTTTAGATACCCGCAGTTCTCCGGCATTTATTGATGAAGGGCTAGTCTTAGAATTTGCGGAGCAGGAAGGCCTGACCCTGACCGAGGAAGCGATAATCGAGTCGCAACATATGCTTTGGTCCAAGATGGTCTTTGACGATGATAAGCGAGCGGGATTGCCGGGACCAGCAGCGGCGCCAGTCTTGAGTGCAATGCAGGAGTCGCTGATCGATGCGGCTCGAGATCATGCTGATAGTTTAGAACAGCGGGCGCTAAAAAAAGTGATTCGAAACCCAATTTTCTATAAGGTTGATGCGACTGACTTGGATGAGCTTTGGACCATTTTCTTTGTGCGCTATTCCGATTATAAAAATCGGATCGGTCGTAATTTGAACTACTACGATAGAATTCAAAATGCGACAGTCACTCATCTCCCCCAGTCGAGTGTCGTCGTCTACCGTTCGCGACGTCCGGTTTCGACGGTTAGTGATTTTGACGATTGATAGAAATCGAGAATCATAGGGTAGTGTTAGCGCGGAGGCTACCCCTTGTTTATGAGCGCTCAAAATACCCCTACTTACGTCGACCAGGTCTATGATCGTGGGCATCCAGAATTAACGGTGGTGATGCCCTGTTTGAATGAGGTGCTCACGGTGGGGATATGTATTGAGAAAGCCCAGCGTTGTCTGGCGGAAATCGGGATCGAAGCGGAGATCATCATCGCAGATAATGGTAGCACCGACGGTTCCGTTGCATTGGCTGAGAGCCTAGGTGCGCGGGTGGTTCATCAATCCCGCCAAGGTTATGGCGCTGCACTGAAAGCGGGAATCGCGGCGGCGAAGGGGCGATATATCATCATGGGCGACTGTGACGATAGCTATGATTTTTTGGGCCTAGCGCCATTTGTGGAAAAATTACGAGAAGGCTATTTTTTGGTTATGGGAAACCGGTTTGTGGGGGGTATTGAACAAGGAGCGATGCCTCTGCATCACCGCTACTTTGGAAACCCTCTGCTCACTTTTCTGGGAAGAACTTTTTTCAACGGGTCGACGTTTGGAGACTTTTACTGTGGATTGCGCGGCTTTAGGGCCGAGGCGGTGCGCAGTTTGAGTTTACATAGTGACGGAATGGAATTTGCGCTGGAGATGGTGATTAAGTTTTCGATGCGCGGAGATCTGGCGACCGAAGTGCCGACAACGTTATCGCCGGATGGGCGAGATCGAGCACCGCATTTGAAGAGCTTTCGAGATGGTTGGCGGAGTCTCCGCTTCTATCTGGTCATGGCGCCACGATGGATGTATGGCATCCCCGGGTTGGTCATGTTCATTTTGGGTGGATTGCTCTCGGCCCGCCTGTTTTTCAGTCCGATTAGCGTGGGCAACATCGAGCTGGATTATCATGCGCTGATCTATGCGAGCACTTTGATGACGTTGGGTTACCAAACGACTTTGCTGGGGGTTTTTGCTAAGTTGATTGCGGTGGCGAGTAAGTTACATCCGCCGAAGACGCTGCTGGGGTATTTTCGGAAGCGATCGGCCTTGGTTCTCTTTGGTCTCTCAGGGTTTATCTTGATCTTGGTGGGGGCAGCGCTGGCGTTTGACGTATTACGATTTTGGAGTCAGGACGCATTTGCGGATATTGAACCGGGGCACACCATGCGAATGGTGGTCGGTTCGGTGATGTGCCTACTTTTGGGGGCTCAGACGATTTTTGCCGGATTTTTCTTTGGCTTGTTCAACTTGATTTCGGAACGGCAAGCGGAAGTGGGTCGCGAGCACGCCAAACCGACTGCGTAGGCTGGCTCGGGTTACGGCGGTCATGTGGCTTTCGAGCGCCAGCGGAGGTAGGCGGAGGGGCAGGTGATCTGTGAGCCACTGAGGGTTTGGGCCGCGATAGAACGCAGAGAACACAAAGAAAAGTCAGAATCGGAACTGAGGGACCGGTACTTTTGTTTTACAGAAGGGAACGAAGTTAAACGAAGCCGTCAGGGTGATGCTAGAATTTAGGTGATTCGTCTATATCTGGATACTGGGAGATGGTTTTTTTCGGTGAGAAATCGCAGTGGGGCAAGGGTGGTTGGACGGATTATTGAATGGGAGGCGACGGAGGGGCAGGGGGCGGGCTTGGTCAAGCAACGCCCCTACGGTTGAGAATCGAGCAAAGGGTGGGGCAACGGAAGCCGGTGCGGAGAGGCAGGGGAGCGGGCGTGGTCAAGCCACGCCCCTACGGTTGAGAATCGGGCAAAAAGAGGAGGGAGCCGGACGGCGGCGGAGAGGCCGGGGAGCGGGCGTGGTCAAGCAACGTCCCTACGGTTGAGAATCGAGCAAAAAAAGAGGCGGCCGAGAGGCAGGGGGCGGGCGTGATCAAGCAACGCGCCTCCTCAAAAAATGGGGTGCCGGGATAATTTCCGACCCACTTTGAAGTGCTGAGCCCTAGAGACCTTTGGGGTCGAAGGAGTCGGTTTGGAAAAGCACGTGCTCGTCGAAGATGACGGTTTTGGGTAACCGTAGATTGGATACGGTCGCGAGAGGGTCGTGGGCGGAGAGGATGAAGCGGGGTTTGTGGCCGGGGGTGATGCGGCCGATGGGATCGGCGTAGGCGAGACGGGCGGCGCTGGCGGTGGTGGTGGCACGGAGGATGGCAGCGGTGGGCATGCCGGCGCGTTCCATGAGTTCGAGCTCGAGGATGAAGCCGAGACCGTGGGCGACGCCTACGGAGCCGGCGTCGCTACCGGCAATGATTTGCACGCCCATCTGGTGGGCTTTGACGAGGGAGGCAGCGTGGTTGTCGAGAATGCGCTGGAGGTTGCCGACGATCTGTTCGTCCCAGCCGAAGCGGGCCGCGTTATCGACCTGCAGTTGCACGGGGGCGAAGGTGGGAATCCAGGCGATGTTGAGGTCGCGGAGTTTGGCGAGTTGGTCGTCGCGGAGGAAGAATCCGTGTTCGATCGAGTCGACGCCGCCGTCGATGGCGTAGTCGATGCCGATGTCGCCGGAGGAGTGGGCAAAGGTCTGGCGACCGTGACGCTTGGCGGCAGCGACGATGGCAGTGACTTCGGCGGTATCCATCTGGGGCTTGGCGGTAACGATGCCTTTCTTGAAGTTAATGATGCCGGTCGGGAGAAGTTTGATCCGGTCGGCGCCATCGGCGATGCGGGAATCGACGCAGGCATCGATGGAGGCGTGGTCCTCGATCGGGGAGCCCATGAACTTACCGTAGCGACCCGCGTGGTGGATGGCCGCGCCTGGGCTGTCGAGGTAAGGCATGATCGGTCGACCGGATGACTTGGATTGGCGGGCGAGGGCAAGGCCAACGCCGTCTTTGTCGCCGGCGTCGCGGACGGCGGTGATGCCGAGAGTGAGGAGGGGTTCTAGGCGAGCTTGGGCACAGTCGAGGAGCTCGGCGGATGTCTGCTTGAGGTAGGCGGCGCGTTTTTCGAAGTCGAGTTCGCCACCTTCAAGGAAGAGGTGGGCGTGAGCCTCGATGAGGCCGGGCATGAGGGTCGCGTCAGGGGCGGTGACGTCGGGGGTGGTTTGGCCGGGGTTGAGTTGCTCGGCGGACGGAGTTTTACCCTCGGTGCCGACGAAATGGATATGATTAGCATCGTAGACGACGTGGGCGTCGCGGGTGGTGGTTTCACCGTCGAAGAGCGTGCCGACGTGGAGCCAGATGCGGCGGGTGGTGGTGGCGGCGGGAACGGAAATAGGAGTGGATTGGATCACGAGGAGGGAGGGTTTTGTTTAACGACGTCTATGAGCGGAGTGAATGGTGTGACAGGGACCCCTTTAGCTTCATCTCGCCGGGCGGGACTTTGGGCTGAGAGGCAGTGAGATTGGTCACGGAGGTCACAGAGGAGGAAAAGAGTTTTGGGCGGAGGTTTGTGAGGTCGAGCGAGGATCGGAATGGGGAAACTTTGCCTTTCTAGATGAGTGGATGGGCTCAGTGCGCTCGGTGAATTCTCGGTGTTCTCTGTGGCCAAATATCCTGCTTTAGAGCTTGGCTAGGTTGCCGAAGGAGTAGACGTGGAATTTGGCGAGATTGGGGTGGGCTTTAAACTTTTCGACGATGTAGGTCGGATCGAAGCCGGTGACGAATCGCATGAGGTTCATCGGATTGGAAAGGAACCCTTTTACCGAGTTTTCAATGCCGCAGACTCGGGCGAATCGGAGCAGTTGTTTGGAGCTGCAGTGGTTGGGCACGCCGAGGTAAACGGGCAGGGGCGACTCATCGAGGAAGCGGGCCACCGCCTTTTGATTGAGCGACCATTGAGTGACGATGAATTGAGCGTAGCTCTGCTTGGCCTGGAGAATTTCAATGCCTGCTTCGAAGGTGATAGGGCCGTTACCATCGGGAAATCCACCGACGCCAATTTCCCAACCGGCAAAGGCGCCCGTGTTGATCAGATCTGTGACGGTGGAAAATTCACCGTCACACTCGCCCCCGCCGCGGATGAAGAGCGCCTTTTTGGTGTAAGGGGAAAAGGCGGCGGCCACAGCGTGGGCATCGGCGGCGTCTTTGATTTTGTGCGCGGCAATGTGCGGCACGGGCTTGAGCCCAAGGCCATGGATCTCGATCACTTTGGCGAGAACTGATTCTTTGGCCTCAGTCGGTAACCAAGTAATGAATACCTCCTCGTAATCGAGGGGTAAGGTGACGGTGTTACGCGTCGTGATTTCGATGCTCATGTTCATGAGAAAATACGGGTCTTTTTTAACCACACGGAGCGCGGTAGCGCGTAGACGGTGCACCTGAACGGTGCGCCCCGAAGGGGTGAATAAATGAGTGCCCAAGATGGGCGATTGAAGAACAAATGGACACGAATGACTTCGCTACCGCTTCGTCTATAAATTGATTATTGAGGCCGAGAGGCAGTGGTGGGTTCTTAGTCGTCCCAGCCGTCGTCGTCGTCGGGTTGGCTGGCGGAGATGATGCCCATGATGGCTTCGGCTTGGCGGAAGCCGGCGGTTTCTTGGGTCTCACCGTCGCGGGCGCGGCCCTGTGCGAGGGCGCCGCGGAGGTCGGTGACGATAGGGTCGTTGAGGTCGAGGGGGCCGGGGGCTTTCTCGGGATTGGCGAGGGCGTAGTCGAGGCCGAGGTCGGCGGCGATGGCGAGGTAGGCGTTTTCGAGTTTCTCGCGGATGCCTTTGGGGGTGCCCCAGGCGAAGTTCGAGAGGCCGACGACGAAGTGGACGCCTTTGAGGTCGGGGTCGGCGGTGATGAGTTTCATCGCATCGAGGCCGATGTTGATGAGACCGTAGGTGTCGGCGCCCACGGGGGCGAGGCCGACGTCGATGATGATGTTATCGGGTTGGCGATCGGCTTGGTTGATGAGCAGATCGACGAAGTGCTTGGTGGCGTCGTGGGAGTGTTGAGCGTTGAGACACTGGGCGCTGCCGTCGGGCGTGAAGTGCTCCGAGGCCATGACGATGACGTTGGTATCGTAGGATTTTACGAGGTCGACCATTTCATCGAGCTCGCGGCGGGAGGCGGCGAGTGAGTTGAGAATGGGGCGGCCGCTTTTGGCGCGGTCGTAGGCTGCTAGTCCAACGCGGTGATATTCGACGGCGGGGTTGTCGAAACTGATGGGCGTCGAAGTGACATCTTGGATGCCGCGAACGACGTTGGGTAGGAGCTCGAGCATTTCTTCCATGCGGACCGAGATGCGTTGGGTGCCGTCGAGGTTGAGCGTGAGGTATTCTACGCCGAGATCGGATTGTCCCTTCGCTAGTTTTTGGAAGCCCTCGACGTTGCGGTCGGTGAACGCGCGGCGGGCGCGAGCGTAGGAATTGTTGATGAGCTCACCGATGATTTTTAAGGGAGGTGTAGACATTGTTTGAGGGCTGCTGTGAGGCAGGTTTTTTAACCACACGGAGCGTGGTAGCGCGGAGATGGTGCACCTGAACGGTGCGCCCCGCAGGGGTGATGAAATGGGTGCCCAGAATGGGCGATTGAAGAACAAACGGACACTCAAGGCTTCGGCTACCGACTACGCGTTGAACGGAGGGGCCGGTGGTTGTTTTTTGGAATACTGAGAGGCGGGTGGAACGGGCGTCGTCAAGCGAAGCCCCTACATCAGGCAGAGATTTATGGGCGAAGTTCTGACTTTTGAGAGGGAACGCTGAGTGCTTGAATTTGAGTTAGCCGGCGGCGGTTTCTAGTTCGGCTTGGACGGCGGCGGCGACCTCGGCGGCGGAGCCTTCGCGGTCTTGGTCATCGCCCCATTTGTATTGAGCGGTGTAGGTGGCTTCGTCGGTGAGGCCGAGGCGTTGGGCGGCCTCATCGATACGTTCGACGAAGGGGAGCGGGAGTTCGATTTTGACCTCGGTGAATTCGTCGGCGGCTTTGATCGCGGAGGGGAGATCTTGCCAGTAGAGAATTTGGAAAGTGGTTTGAGTTCCCTTGGGAGCGTCGGCAGTTTCGATTTGAGCGACTTGGGCGACGGGGGCGTCGGAAGGCGCATCGCCTTGGCCCATGAAACTGAGGAAAAGATCAACGGCGCTGGAGGCGTCTGCGCCGTAGCCGTCGGCCCCGATTTCGTCGGAGAACATTTGGCTGATGGGAGCACCGCCGATGGCAAATTTAACATCGCGACCATCGGCCTCGAAGCCGTCGATGACGGTCTTCATGTAGGTCATGGTCGTGGTGAGGAGCGCGCTCATACCGATGATGTGGGGTTTGCACTCGTCGGCAGCGGCCATGAATTTTTCGACGCTTTGGTCGACGCCGATATCGTGAACTTCGAAGCCGGCACCTTCAGCCATCATGCAGACGAGGTTCTTGCCGATGTCATGCAGGTCACCGCGAACGGTGCCCATGAGGAGAACTCCAGTGGTGCTACTCACTCCGGATTCCGCGTCGCCAGCGACGAGAAGAGGGCGAAGCACAGCCATGGCCGCTTTCATGGCGCGGGCGGCAATGAGCACTTCGGGCACGTAGAGGATGTTGTGCTTAAAATCTTCACCCACGACGCTCATCCCCGCGATGAGGCCTTTGGAGAGAATCTCTTGAGGGGTGATGCCCTCGGCGATGGCGGCTACGGTCATGGCGCCAACTTCTTTGGCGTTTCCCTCGTAGAGGTATTGGTTCATTTGGGCGTAATCAGGCATGGAAAATATATTTTATTTTTTTAACCACGAATGGACACGAAAGGCTTCGTCTACCGACTACGCTCGGGGCGGAGAGGCAGGTGGTTATGATTTTGGTTTATTTAATTGAGAGGTGGGGGAAGTTACTCGCCGCGGCGGGTGGCGTTGTAGTCGTTGAGGGCGGAGAGCATCGCGTGGATGTTTTCCTTGGGCATGCCGGGGCTAGTGCCGCCGCCGACGGAGAGGATTATGCGTTCGCCTTCGCTTTTATTGAGCACATCCATGGTGGCGGCGCGGACCTCCTCGACCGTGCCGCGGACACCGACTTCGAGAGGGTTGACGTTGCCCATGAGAGTGATCTCGTCGCCGACGCGGAATTTGACGTCTTCGATGTCGGTTTGTTTGCCCCAGTTGAGGACGTTGAACCCGGCTTCGGGTAAGTATTCCAAACAGGCTTCGACGTCGGCGTCGTTGTGGTAGAGTTTAACCCAGTCGTCAGGAAACGCGTCGCAGATGCGTTTGAGGTAGGGGTGGCAGAATTCTTTATAGTGGGCCTCGTTCACGAAGCCGACGATGTCGTCGAGAATGAAGATGCCTTCGACGCAGTCGCCGATGGCTTTGTGCTGCGCTTTGAGCCAGTCGATAATGAGGCGGGTGCAGAGGTCGAGGAGCTTGTGGACGTGCTCGGGCTTATCGACGATATCGAGCATGAAGTCGGCGGTGTTGCGCACGAATCCGGCGGTGCACATGGGGCCGCGAGCGGTGACCATGGGCATGATGTAACCGGCATCGAACACGCTTTGTTTTTGCATGCGAATGCGGTGGAGCGTCATCGCCATGAAAGCATCGGCTTCGACTTCGTATTCGTGGATTTTATCCACATCTTCGATACGGAAGAGATTGTGGTATTCGGACGGGGTGTTGTCCGCCCAGAACTTGATCTTAGCACCTAGCGCGGAGGGTTCGGCGGCCATGCCGTATTCCATCCAGAAGCCCGGCACGAAGATGACATCGGGGAATTCCTGATGGATCTTAAGGTGGCAATCGAACCAGACATCGGGGTCGAGAAAGAAGTCCATGTGTTTGACCCCGCAATAGCCGGGGATCCACGGGCTATCGATGATCATAGCCATCGGAATATTGTCGAGCCGCTCGCCATGAGCGGCGCGTTTAAAGATTTCCCATTGTTCTGGACGCATTGTATTTAGAGAGAGTTGAGCGAGGAGCTGAGGGGCAGGTTTTTTTAACCACGAATGGACACGAAAGGCTTCACCTACCGGTTACGCACGGATGTATTTTTTGAGCCGAGGGGCAGGTGCGTGGAGAAAGATAATGATAAGGAATAAAGGAAAAGAGTCTTAGGCGGCGGGGGCTTCGAAGTAGACCTCGTTGCCGCGGATTTCCATTTTGGCGCCAGCGTTGGTGGCGGCTTCAGTGAGGGCGTGGGACAGCATGGTTTTGACGTCGGGGCCGTGTTCGAGGCGACGGAGGAGGCCTTCACCTTTCGCGCTGTTGATGCGGAGCATGAGTTTGAGGCCTTTGCGTTTACACATAACCTTGGTGCCGTCTTCGAGCTTGGTGGTGAGTTGCTTGATGAAGGCACTCACGTAGTGAACGCCGACGCCGGATTTATCTTGGAAGTTGGCCGGGAGTTTTTCGTCGGTGGCGGGATCGATATCGCAGAGTTTAATCATAGGAGGAGCTTGAGAAATTGTGAATTTGGGTTGGGCGAGGGCCGAGAGGCAGAGACTTTTTTAACCACGAATGGACACGAAAGGCTTCGTCTACCGACTACGCACTGGGGGGCTGACGCACTGAAGTTATATTATTTATCTGAGAGGCAGGATTTCGATATTGGGTGGATGGATCGGGGAGCGGAACGGTAGTGGAGCTATTCGTGTCCATTCGTGGTTAAAGTGGATTTTTGGACGAGGGCGTAGTGGATGGTTTCGAGGGCGAGGCCCCACTTGTGAGCGTGGCCGGAGGCGTCGCAGTAGCAGCCGCTTTGGCGGGTTTCGCGTTGCCAGGTGAGCACGTCGTTGAGGGGGCGACCAAGGAGGGGGGGCGGCTTAGCGATCGAGGCGAGGGTGCGCTGAGGATTACTGATGTAGGCGCACTGTTTGGTGTGCCCGATGTCGCCGTGGGATGGAACGCAATTGGTGTCGAGGATGCGATGGGATTCGGACGCGGGCGCGAGCGTGACTTCGTAGTCGAAGGAAAGGGCTTGGCCCATATTGGAGCAGGTGCTGCCGTCGAAGCGGAAGCGCGCGCGCACTTTACCATCGCGGTAAGGCGTGAGCTCGACGCGTTGGTCGGCCCATTTGCGGAGGGCGCGGCGACTGACGGAATACTGGCCCTGTGGATTCAGGGGAGGAGGCTCTTCGATCGCGACCTGAGTGTGGATGTAGGGAGCGCGGCGATACTGGCAGGGCTCGTAGGAACAGCGTTCGCAGGGGATCAGTCCTGGGGTGTTGAGCGCGGCCTCGGTGCGGGGGATTAAACCGAAGATTCCGAGGAGGGATTTCTTGGGTTTGATCATGCCACTGGAGAGCACTTCCACGGGTTCGGGGAACCCGGTGCTCAGGTTCTTGGCGATCAGTTCGAACAGGCGATTTTGCTCGGCGACATCCCACCCGGCATATCCAGGACTGTAGTGAGGGATCGCCATGAGACCGGAGGGTTCGGCGAGATCGCAGATACGGCCACTGAGACCGGCGACGAGGTTTTCGACCACGGCGGACCCGTAGACCTCGGCAAAGAAATACTCGTCGGGTTTTTCTTCGCCCCAGAGTTGGGCGGAGCGGTCGACGATTTGGTGGCCGGCGCTGACGGCGGCGAGGATGACACGTTGGGCCCCCGCTTGGAGTAGCTGCGCGTGTAGGCGAGGAGAGTTGAAGGCGACGCCATCGATGAGCAGTTGATCGTTGCTGAGATCAAGCGAGGCCTCGCGGAGGTAAACCCAAGGGCGGGCGTGGGTGGTGAACCACTCGCGGGTGAGGCGAGCGAGCTCGGCGGCGCGGTCGGTGAGTTTGTGCTCAACGGGATAGCCGAGGAGGCGTCGGTATTCGAGCCAGGGGACGTTGACGCGGGGGGCGGTATCGAGATTTTCGATCAGCTTTTTCATGCGCGGAGAAGTCGGGGGGTAAAATTCCTCCCACATGGGTGAGTTCGTTGGGCGCGATCCGTTTTCATGCGTCGGCGAGTTCGGCAGAGGGGTCGCTGATGGGAGCGAATTGGCAGCCTTCGACGAAGACGTCGAAGAAGTTTTCGTGGGTTTCGAGACGGACGTGCTCGACTCGGTGGACAAGGGATTCTAGTTCGGCGCGTTTGGTTTTCGAGAGCAGGGCGATACAGGCGCCTTCGACGGCGGCGTTGCCGACTTGGCGGATTTTCTCGGTGGGGATGTCGGGGATCAGGCCGATGCGTTTAGAATTTTCGAGGTTGAGGTGGCGGCCAAAGCCGCCGGCGAGGTAGAAGACGTCGAGCTCGGGCGCGTTGATACCGTATTGCTCAAAGATGATCTGGAGGCCGGCGACGTTGGCTCCTTTGGCCTGAGCGAGGTTGTTGATGTCCTCTTCGTTGAACGTGATCGGCGGGGTCGTGGTGGGATCGACGGTTATCTCGTGATCGTCGTATTCGAAGCGACCGAGGCGGTTCATGCGGTCGCCTTTGACGAGGGCGGCGAGGAGATCGACGAGGCCGGATCCGCAGATGCCGACGGCGGGTTCGCCGCCGATGGTGGAGACGGTGAATTCATCGTCGTCGTCCATGGTGACCTTTTCGATTGCGCCGGGGAGGCCGGGCATACCGCACGAGATGAGGCCGCCTTCGAAGGCGGGACCAGCGGGGCAGGAGGCAGCCATGACCTTGTGCTTGTTGCCGAGGATGAGTTCGGTATTGGTGCCGATATCCATGATTGCGACAAGGCGGTCTTCGTGGGCGATATTGGTGGCCAACATGCAGGCGGCAGTATCGGCGCCGACGTGGCCGCTGATGATGGGCATGCCGTAAACGCGGGCGGCGGGATGGATGGGCAGCCCGAGTTTTTTGGCGGTCGCAGTGAGAACGGTGGAGTCGCGTTTGCCCTCGGCCATCTCGTGTTCGGTGAGCGACTGGTAAGGGCTTTGACCGATGGTGTAGACCGAGAGGCGAAAGAACATGTCGCGCATCGTGGAATTACCGGCAATGACGACCTCGTAGATTGATTGAGGATCGACGGGGAGCTCTTCGATGGCGTGGGTGAGGTAGCCGCTGAGGGTGCGCTGGAGGGAGCGGGTCTTATCTACGGTATCGAACGAGATGCGTGCCATCACGTCGGAGCCACCGAAGCGTTGCGGGTTTTCGAACGAGGATGAGGCGACGAGTTCGCCGGTTTCCAAATTAAGGAGGCGCAGGACCACGGTGGTGGTGCCGATGTCGATGGCGAGGCCGTGGGCGGGTTCGGAGACCGGACGGCGGTCGATCTCGTCGCCGTCGAGGAGGACGCGTTCGCCGTCGCGAGTTACGGTGGGATCGAGTTTAAAGTCAGTTGAAACGGGGAGCTCGTAGGCTTGGTTTTCGACAACGAGCGTGCCCCGACGCATGGTATGGCACTGGATTTCGCCCGCATCTGCTTTGATGCAGGCGCGGCAGGAGAGGCGGAAGTTGTCTTGAAGGTGAGTCTCCTCGGGGCCGGGGGCGGAGAGGTGCTCGGCGCCGGAGGTGACCTCGACGATGCACTCCTTGCATTTGCCCTGCTTGCGGCAGGACGTGGGGACCTTGATGCCGAGGGTTTCGGCGCAATCGAATACGGTGGCGCCTTGGGGGGCGTCGGTGGGTTGGTGATTTAGGTGAAGTCGAACAGGCACGTCGGGGAGGGGAACATCGGTAAGGTAACTCGATTGGACCGAGGTGCTATCGCGCTAGTGTTCAACTGTTGAGCGAGCTCCGGAATTAGAGTCATCAGTTGGATTTAGGCGTGGGTAGAGAGGGCTCCGAGGATACGAAGTCGGGCGTAAAGCCCGACCCACAAAGAGGATGCGGGAAAGCAGTTCTCGTTATCTGAGTTCTTGAATTTATAGGGACGGACTCAAAATGAAACACGTTGATTAGGATTAGAGCGATCAGTTGGATTGAAGCGTGGGTAGAGAGGGCCCCGAGGAAACGAAGTCGGGCTTAAGGCCCGACCCACAAGGAGGATGCCGGAAAGCAGTCCTCGTTATCGGAGTGCTTGGAGTTATAGGGACAGACTCACTTCATGCTCGAAAGTTCGCTTGAATAGAGTGTCCGTTCGAAGCGGAACATTGCTTTGGACGGAGGGCAAGGAGCACGAGATCCACGTTGGGAGAGGGGGGAGTCAGGGTGAGGTGAGACGAATTGGGTTCGTCGCTTATGCCAGTATATGATTCCCACCGGAAAAAATATCAGTTTACCGCAAGACATCGGCGAGAGCTTCCGGTAGGCTCGATAAATGACGGAATTATCCTTTTCACCGGCGCCTGCTTTGGCGGGTCTGTGCACCCATGAGACGGCAGCAAAAGTGGGAGTGCCGGTTGATGTGACCGTCAATCGGTTGCGCCGTTACATTTATCTCAAGTCGCAGTTGATGTTGCTGGTGGCGGAGCAGTTTAATCGGTTGCCCGAGTGGGAAACGAAGGGCGCGATTTCGTTGCACCAGTGGCAGGATGCCGAGCACAGCACGTGGTTTCGCGATCGGGTGACGGAAATGCGCACGCCGCCGCACAATCTTGATAAGGTGCCGGACGACGCGTTGGGGGTATTCATGGATGAGTTACGGCGGGCCGACGGTTCGATGGAGTTTTTGGTGGGCGTTTATGGGGTGTTGAAACCGGCGATGAGGGAGGCGTTTTGCAGCCATTTAGAGGAGGCGCATCCGATTGCGGATCAGCCGACGCGGCGGTTGCTGCGATTCGCGTTGAGTGAGGAGTCGGAGCAAATCGAATGGGGCATGGCGGCGATCAAGGCGGGGCGGGAGTCGGCGGGCGCGGAATATGACGAGGAGGCGATCGCGCAGTGGCGTGATGATTTAGGTGCTTACTTGGCGGCGGCGGGTGGTATTCATGGTGAGACTACGAGGATACTCGGGACGGAGTTACCGGTATCGCGAGTGGACCGTCCGGTGGAAACGGCGCGAGTGCCGACCCGCGATCGACGCTTTTCGCGAGTGTGGCATTCACGCGGCGTGGTGCCGGCGCCGACGCAACCGGTGCATGAGCGATTGTGGTGGATGATGAATGTGCGGCTCAACGAAATGCACGTGGCGGATTTGATCGCAACGGTGATCGCGGATTGGCGCGGGCAGCCGTGGGCGTTTTATCATGATCTGGCGCGGCACTTGTGGGACGAGACCAGGCACTGTTTACTCGGGGAAGTGGCGTTTGTGGCGCAGGGGGTTGATTTCACGAAAATGCCGACTCACATCGGGTTTGCCGACTATCCCAACCGCGAGCTGCCGGCGCCGGAGCGTTACGCGTTTTTGTGGGGCATCGAGCAAGGGCTGATGACCAAGACAGGTAAACCGGCGGAGGTCGCGTTAGCGCAGGCGGGGGGCGATGAACGGGCGACGGTTTTTCAAGATTTTGACTGGGCAGATGAAGTGCTACATGCCGCGATCGGACGGCGGTGGCTGGAGCCGCATTTTGGCACGCGGGCGGCGATGTTGGACGTGTATGCGCGGGTGCGTCCGGCGTATGATGCGATGAAGGAAAAGGACCTGGCCTTGCCGGGGCGTGATTGGTGGCCGGAGTTTTATGCGCGGCATTTAGCGCATCTGGATCCGGAAATGGGACAGCCGAATGAGTCGGGTGAATCTTCAATTGGTCACCCCCCAAATCCTTAACCCTATGGCACTCCATATCATTGGCGGGACGGTGGTCGATTTGATTTTACCGCGGGTGCGGCGAATTCCGAACTGGCCGGAGCACACCGAGTTTACGGCGGCGAATCTCACGTTGTTGAAAGAGGCTCCGATTACGACGCTCGGTGGTAACGGGGCCAACGCCGCTTACGTGGCCGGGCGATGTGGGGCGAAGGTCGTGCTGCATACGCGGATCGCCCGCGACGCGATGGGTGGGCTGGCGCGAGGTTGGTTGACTGACGCGGGATGCCGGGTGGTGGCCAAGGGGCGAGTGGCGGCGACGGCGGTGAACGTGACGGCGGCAAATCGGAAGATGGGGCGGGCGACGTTTTTCTACGCGGGAGAGCCGGTTGAATTGCCGGGAGCGTTGAAGTCTTGTTCGCATCTGCTGGTGTGCGGTTGGCCGCATCCTGAGCCCGAAGTATTGGCGAATCAACTTGGGTTGGCGCAGCGCGGGGGCGCCCGCACGGCAGTGGATATCGGGCCAATGTTGGGCGCGGTGCCGAGTCTGGCGGCGATGGCTCCTGTCTGGGAGGTTTTGGACGTGTTGTTGGCCAATGAGCATGAAGTCAGGCGCTTAACGCGCGCTCGTGATTTGACGGCGGCGGTGAGGCGATTGCGCGGTCGGTTTGGTGGTGACGTTGTCGTGAAACGTGGAGCAGACGGCGTGAGTTGGTGGCCGGCCGGCGAGAGCATGCCCACGGAATTTGCGCCCGTGAGGGTGGATGCCGTCAATACGGTCGGAGCAGGTGACAGCTTTAATGGGGCGTGGTTGGCGGCGTGGCAGGCGGGGGCGGATTTTGCCCAGGCGTTGCGCTACGCGAACCGCACTGCGGCTTCGGTAGTGAAGTCGGCGCGTGGGGTGTTGGGCGTGCGGCCTAACCCGCCGCAGAGGTTGAGTTGAAAATACACCCCCCATGGATGACGCAAAATTTAAGACGTATGCTGATCGGCTAGGGCTAGGAGCGGAAATGACGACTTCAGAGTTGGAAGGGGCGTGGATGCGAAAGTCGTTCGCGGCTGAGAGCGCGGGCGACGAGGCGGGGCGAGAGCAGATCCGGCAGGTTTACCTGGCGCTGAAGCCCGGGGATGACCTTACCGGGGTGAGCGAAAAGGTCGCGGAAAGTGCTCCACCCTAGGCCGTCAAAATTAAGAAACGTGGAGATTACTTCGGACAGGAACAGACGGAGGGGGAGGCGTGTCGGTTGATTCCTTTGGCCGCAGTGAGGGCAAAATTTGTCGGTTACGGGAGTGCCGCGGCTGAGTCATTTTGAGGGGGGCGGATTGGGCCTTTTTTTTCCATGGGATGAAGGAGCGAAGAAAGGAGGTTAAGCGGGGCGAAGGGAGTGACCGTCGATCCACTCGCTTTCTACCATTTCGACGCGAGGGGTGGAGGGGATGCCAAAATCACGATTGGCGATGCGGGCGGCCAGTAACTCGACGGCCCATGCGCCCATCAGATGGAGATTCTGTTGCAAGCCGGCGAAGCCTGAGCCCTCGACGGTATGAGTTTGGACGGCGATACCGATGTCTTGGGGCGTGCGGATCTGGTTTTGGTCGAGAACGGTGCGGAGCTGGCCGACCGCGGTGGGGGAATGCACGAATACGAACGAGTCGGGGGCGTGGGCGCGGCGCCATTGGAGGAACGGTTCAGCTTTGACCTGATCGAGGCGGAGAATCGGCAGGGCGCGCTCCATGCCAAAGTTGTTTTCGCACCAGCCCAGATAAGCGGCCGAGTGAGAGTGGTAGGTGCGCGCGTCTTCTTGAGGGCTGAGCACGAGTCCGGGACGTTGGTAGCCGAGATCGCGGAGGCGATTAAAGGCGTTGAGGGTGTCATTGAAGGGGCGACTCGTGACGCGGTGGAGATTGGTGCGAATACTGAAGCCCACGGTGACGATGGCGTTAGCGTCGAGCTCGCGGGGAAAGTCTTGGGCGACGTTCGGGCTACCGAAGCAGAGGATGCCCTCGATCCCACGGGCTTTGAGAATCTCTCGAAAACGACGAATGGAGAGGCCGGGGGCTTGGAGCCAGAGGGGATCGAGGCGGTAGCCGAGCTCGGTGGCGCGACGAGTCATGCCATCGTGGATACGCGAAAGGTGGGGCGCGGATTCCCAGGGGCGTTTCTCGGGATAGAACGAGATCACCCCGAAGCAAGCGTGAGCGCGCACGGTGCGGGGTTTGCGCAGGTGCCGCATCATATCGACCATGCGGGCGTCGGGGATGTAGCCGTGCTCGGTGGCGAGCTCGCGGACGCGGATCTTGGTGGCGGCTGAGATGCGGGGACTGTCGCGCAACGCCAATGAAATCGCAGAAGGCGATAGGTCGGCAAGTCGGGCAAGATCGCGGAGGGTCATGAATGGCCCACGGAATACACGGAAGACGCGGAAGTAAACAGTTGAGCAGTTTCGCTCGAGTTGGGCTTAACTCAGGGGAGGATAGGTGAGACGGCGGCGATTGCTGATCGGTCTGTCGTTTGCATTCGCGGGCGCTAGAGCTTTGGCGGACAAGCTGGTCGGTTAAGATGGCCGGACTCGGGTAGATCCCTACGAGGGGGGGGGCCTCATGCGGGATGACTTAGTTGTCTTCGACCTTTCGGGGATAGGTTTCCCGACCCTCGGTGGAGAGGAGCGTGGGAGTGCCGATGAAGCAGTGAGTCGACGCGGGTGAGTGTTGTGAGCTCATCCCACCATTGCTTAGTTGTCCGATTTTCGGATCTTCGGCTTGGTCATGCCAAGGATTACCCCTCCGGAGATTGATCCGTTGCATCACCCCCCCTCCGGCGCCTTTGGGATCGCGGGTGGTCACGGTCACAAAATGAAAGGACGAGGGTGGGGCGTGCTTGCGCTACTGGTGCTGTCAATTTCAGGGACAACTGTTTGCGCTGATCCGGCCAAGCCGGAGCGGTGGACGAGCGCTTTAAGTGCCACATTTGATCAGTTGGTGCGCGAGGGATTGGTGTTCGGGGCGCAGGTCGTGGCGGGGCAAGCAGAGCGGGTCCAACTTGAGCATTACGTGGGTTGGCGTTCGCACCGGCAGCTGGAGTTAGTGGATGCCGACACGATGTTTGGGGTAGGGTCCGATTCCAAGCCGATGGCGTCTGCCGTCATCATGAAGTTGGTGGAGGAGGGGCGGCTGCAATTGGACGAGCCCGTTTCGCGATGGCTGCCGGAATATGATTCGCTCCAATTGAGAGACGGTGAACCCGCGGAACGGTCACCCACGGTGCGCGAGGTCATGACGCACCGTGCGGGTTTTTATAGTCAAAAGAAGAAACTCACGCGTGAACAATCGCGATTGATTCGTGATTTCTCGCAGAGTTTGGCCCAGGCCGTGCAGGGCATTGCGAAGGAGCCGCTCTTGACCCAACCCGGACAAGGCTACGCTTACAGCGGCGCCGGGTATTGTGTGTTGGGTCGGGTGGCAGAGATTGCGGCAGAAAGCACGATGGAGGAATTGCTGCAGTCACGACTCTGCGAGCCCCTACAACTGAGTCGCACCACTTATTTCCCGGAGGAGGATGATAATGTGGCCGTGGGTTCCCGTCGGGTGGGGGGGCGGTGGGTCGCGGATTCTCAAGCGCCGCATCTCACCGTGCCGGACAACCGTTTCGCCCTCGTCGGAGGCAGTATTTACTCGACGGCCAGCGATCAGGCGCGATTTGCGCAGATGGTGTGGGCCCAAGGCATGAGCGAGGGGCAGCGCTACTTCTCCTCGGAGTTGTGGTCGGAGTGGGTGGAGCGGCAGAGTCCCAAGGCCAAATATGGCCTCGGATGGGGGCAGACATTTGGGGTGAGCGGTGATAAAAAGATGCCGACGCGGTTAGCCCATAATGGGGCATTGGGGAGCTATCGGGCGGGCATGGTGGTGAACCTTGAGACGGGATTCTTTTGCGTGGCGAATTGGACTTTGGCCGGCTTCTCGAATGAGAAGACGGTCACGGCTCGCGTGCGTGAGGCGGTGAGGCAAGCGGAGCAAGCGGTGGTGAAATGACCGTGCGAGCCGGCGCGCCCTTTGCGCCCTTGCAGTCGTATTCCACTGCGGAGCGAACCTACTTATATACGGTCGCAGGATTTGATTGGCTCTTTTTCCCGTTCGGCTTGGCGTTGAGGGGTTTTTCCCTCGAGGTGCTGGCCCGTAATTCCGGGGGGTGAACGAGATAGAATCAATGCGCTGAATTCGGGTAGGGGAGGCGGTCGGTCGGCAGGTTTACCGTCAATTTCCAAACTGGACGCGGCGCCCAAAAGTCTCAATTGATGTCTGTTCGTTGCTGGGCCTTTAGCTCAATGGTTAGAGCAGGGGACTCATAATCCCTTGGTTGCGGGTTCGAATCCCGCAGGGCCCACCAGCGCTTTGCGCTGGGGGGAACCGGAGGGTGATGGGTGACGCATAAAATGGTCACTGGGACACTTAATGCTTCATTTTGCTGAGGACACTTTATGGTTCATTCTCATTTAAGGCATTGCTGAACATTAGTATGAGAATGTCGGAACTAATGTTTTAGACTTCACAAATATTGGGGTTTTCGTTCGGCCTTGGACGAAGATACTCAAAACGAGCTGGCGTCGATCTCAGAGGCTTACGCTGATACTCATGAACCCTGGCAGCGAACTCGGGTGAGCGTCGTCGAGCAGTTCCTTCGCAATGATCTGTCCTCGGACCAAATCGCCGCGATGCACGGGGTCAGCCGGCGAAGCCTGTTTAACTACTGGAGCCGGTTCTGCGAAGGAGGGGTGCCGCAACTGCTGGCCAGAGTGACGATCAACCGGACGCCCTCGCGTCCTTCAGGGTGCGAGTTTGAAGCGAAAGTCCGACGTGGAAGTTTCAGGGAACAGTCGACGCACAGGAGTGGATCCCCCGACGAACTGGAAAACGCCTGACCGAGCGCGGAGTTCTGAAGCTGTTAACGAAGACGAGAGCCCAGTTGTCGATCGAGTCCATGTGACACCAAGATGTCAGGCTGCCGGCTTCGCGGCATCCCAGCCCTCAAGGATTGGATCTTTAGTCAAACGCACCATGGTGAAAAGAGAGGAGTTGCTTCATCTCTGTCAGTGGCTGTCAGCGGCCTCTGGCCCCTCGAAGCAACGCGTAGGGTGTTGATAACCGGCACCTAACCGGACGCCGCGGTCCCCTCCAGTCCAATCACGACAACAGGCACGACTCATGGCATAATGGCACCGCGGTTTCTTGAATTCGATCACAACCAGGGGCAGCCCATTCACGAATCCCACCAAATCGGGACGACAGGTGTAGAGCTTACCCGTAATGCTGAACTGACTGACCAGCAGGAAATCATTGTTAGCTGGCGTCTCCCAATCCACCACGCGCAACCGTTCCGTCTTCTGCCCGCCTCGTTCGCGATCCGGCACCGAAACCGTGATGCCCTCTTTGAGGAGCTCATACACTTCGCGATTGGCGTGAACCGCCAGCATGGCGCCTCGGTTGAGCGTCAGCTTATCAACTGCCGCCGAGATCGCCTCTGCGGGTAGCTGTGGGTTTAATTTCTCCAACATCGACCGCAGCCTCGTGACCAAGACCACTTCGCTCTTCGTCGCCCGTTGAAGCGAGCCACTCGGACCATACGTTTCTTCCAACGCCGAGACTGTCGTCCAACCCAGCTCCGCAAATAGAGCTATGGCGGGCTGCTCGACGAGTTGATCTTCGGAGTAGGCGGAAGGCATTGCGCGCCATAAACCTAGGCAGATTTTGAGCCACAAGAGAAGCTCCACCTTTCTCTTCTGGAGCGCCCCTATCCAGCGGACGGCGCTTCGCCAAAAAGACGCCGGAAGTCTTTCGCGAAATTGGCATTGGGCGTTTCACGTTCGTAGATCCATTGCGCGGCCACTTGCCGCACCTTGTCCATGTCGATGTGACCGTGCTTCAGCATCAATCGCATCAGCTCCATTGAGGTCAGCAGATTCACTTCGTAGTCTTGGGCGACGGAGCGGAGATCCGCATCATCTGTCACCATCGTAAGCCGTCGCGAGAATCCAAGTATCCACCCGGGATGGCCCGCGATTTCTCACCTCCGGCCACATGAAGTCGAACGTCGTTTCGATCGCTCCCTTTTCTTTGCGTCCTATGCGGAGTGGTCGGGCCCGATTTTCAATGTAGTCCGCTTCCATGAACCACTCGAACTTGGTTTGAAGTCGTGGTGTGCGAGAGAACTCAGCTTTGAGCTCCGCATGCGCATAGAGTGTGTAGTCGGCCGCTCCGAATGCCACCGAGAGCAGAGGATGGATGTTCTGGGCGAGCCGGAAGTAGCTGCATGAGTCCACCAGTATTTTAGTTTGCGGCATGGCGTGGGTGGATGGCCGCGATTTCTATACGAGTGCTTGGCGAAACGCCTTCGCATCCGACAATGGCACGTCGAAGAGGCGGCTCAGCAATGCATCACTTTGCGGCACTTCTTTCAAGTAGTTGCCGAGAGCAGTAAAGATCGGGGTTTTGAACACCTCCGTGCTAATACGCATAAAATGGTCGGCGGAGGGTTTTCCGCCATCAAACAGGATTTCGCTGACCGACCGGTGTTGTTTGTTGAAACCGGCCAGCGCCGCAAAGAACGCGGTCCGGGGCAGCGTCTCAAATGGCAGCGTCGTGCGGGCCTTGGCGTAGTGCTCCACCTCTTTGTAAACAGAGTTGGGTGAAATAACGTGGGCCTCGGCCGCAGCCATGATCACCGCGATACGGCCTTTCGCTGTCCGGCTGCGGAGATACTTTTCGTAGACCTCCTTCGCGGCGGGTTCCGGGAAAAGCAGCGCGCCGGCAAAGGCGTCGGAGAAATCTTCGGATCGTTCTGTATCGCCCGATTCCAGCAGGTTCACTGCCAGCACGTGCCCGAGCTCATGCGCCATCCAGAACTTGAAGTCATGCACTCGACTATCGAGATTGAGATAAATCCACGTGGTTTTCGATTCCGGTAGGTAAATGTGAAGCGCGTTTTCGTGGCGCGTTTTTTGCCCCCAAAGCACGGGCACAATCACCGCCTGCAATTCGTTAAACTTTTCGATCAGGTCGGTGAATTTAACTGGACCGGCAGGATCGAGCTTCAGTTCCCGGCGCAGCTCGGCCGCCAGGGATTGAAGGTAGTTATAGTCCAAAGACGGTTTCTTCAGTCGGCCGGGAGAAATGAAGGCATCGAAGGCCAAGTGTTTCACGACGGGCTCCAGTAGACGGCCCATCTCCTTGGCGTGGTTTACGTGGTTGAGGGTCGTCTTCGTATTGGCTCGTTTGCGAAACGCGATCAGCGGCTCGTTGGCCGCTACCGTATCGGTCTCTACCAGATCAGCGTAGCCCAGTCCCAGCAATTTGCCGAGCTTGAGCAATTCCGGTGGGCGGGGAAACGACTTCCCAGTCAGCCATTTCGAGACGGCGGCCTTGGTGAGGCCCAGTGCATCCGCGACGGAAGTCTGGGTGAACCCCTTGGTGATCAAAGTCTGCTCAAGGAGGGGGCGGTTCAGCTGTCGGTCCATAACGTAAAGAGGACTACCTGAAGTGCATCCCGTCAACTTTTGTCAACTGATTTTATATTAACTGAGTCACCGGCCCTTTTTTAGGCAGGCCATGAACGAGAGCGGTGCGAGATCAAATCGCGAGGCCATCTTCACGCCGGAGAACCTATGTAGCTTGGGTGCAGAGCTTGTGGCCTGAGTGACCACGTAAAGCCGAAAAGCGGGGTCGTGCTAAGCGGAGCGAACTTCGTTGGCCGTGATCGGAAAATGAACTTGGCCTCCGGAAACGCCCTTCACTTCAACGTGCAGGGTTTTCTGTTTCTGGTGCGTGGCATCGAGGTCGTATCCGATGCATTCCTTCTCCCGCGACTCGACGTCGTAGCCTTTTTGCCTGAGACGCTCTGTGACAAAATCGATAGCCGCTTTCTCAACCTTGCGATTATTTTCAATGGATCCGAATCCAGCGCCCTTTGGTGAAGTTGTGTTATCCGCAGTCGATGAGGTTCGAGCTTTGAGAAACAACGCCTCCAGCACCTCTGGCCAGCGTTGGTAAGCCCAAACGGCATCATGGATTGCCGCCACGGCCACGCGCTTCTCGGCCAAATTCAGTTTCTCATAGTCGGCCCGGTCCATGAAGAAATTGAGGCCCTCGCCTGACAGCTCCTGGGCCTTATTTATTGCGATATTTATCCGAACCGATCCCTTCACCTAACTAAGCGCCATTCCTGCCTGACCCCGTCGGACTGCCGTTCATATCGATGAAGTTCAGTCTTCGGAGCCTAGTCGGATGTCGCGCGATAGGCCCCGCCTCGATTTGTTCGATAATCTGCTTGTGCTTGGGCGACAGGCGAAAGCGGCCGAGGCGCGTTGGCACCGGGCCCGCGGTTTACGATCAGGTTTTGAAGATGGATCGACAGCCAATCGTTGTGGATGGCCAAGTTTAAGAGGGCTTGGCTGGGGAGGGTGCCGTTGGCTCGCATGGCCTCAATCTCGGCAGTAATTTGGTGGCGCGTTAGCATTTCGATCAGTCGGAGCAGCCGTGCCACAGGCTGTCTAGTTCGCTGAAGCGCCACCATTCCTGGGCGTGATTCTCGGTCCATGATTCACGATTGAGGGACTTGCCGAGTTGCCGGACTGCCGGAAGATAGCGCAGTTCGTCGAGGTCGCCGCCGCAGGCGGAGAGAGCGGAGGCCTCGTCGGCGAAAAGCCCATGTCTGAGGCAGTGCTCCAATATCTCGGTGATCTCTTTCGCTTCCCAGAAGGAGTAGTAATTGATGTCGTAGGCGCTCTCAGCGAGGTAGATCTCGCAGAGCATTTCGAGGGCTAGCGCCTGAAGGTGTTTGCCGTGGGTGATCCGTTCCGCGAATGCGACCTGAAAGAGCGGCCCGAGGCCGGCGGTAGCGGACTCCCGCTCCGCTCCGCGCACGAGTTCGTAGTTCGGGACCCCGTATTGGCCAGTGCCACCGTAGGAGACAGCAAAGCTTGGCTGAGCAAGGGCCGCGAGGCGCCCAGACCAAGTTGGGTGGCTGGTCTCAAGGACTTTGGCTGCGAGGCTAAGAAGATCGTAGATGCTCCCGGATTTGGGCAACTGACCAGCCATAAAGACGAGGCCGCGCGCGAGATCGATGCGGATTTTTTGCAGATGGATGAGCGCTCGGATGCTCGGGGCCGGAGGTGCTTGGATGATGGACAACAACTCGTTAATGGAAGCGCGAATGAAGGAGCGAGCGGTAAACCAATGCGGTCCGGGAGTGGTGCAGATGTGGTAGCCCATTTTAGGAGACGTCGAGGGCTAGGTAGGTCTGGTCTCGATTACCCAGCTCCGGCAGCGGCTCAGTGGAACGGGCCCATCTTTCGCCGGCGGAGGTGAGCTTCCAGCGGTGGCTGCCGTCGGGCGGAACCAATAAGCCGCGCTGGCGGAGCATGTCGCGTGCGAAGCGGACGTTGTGGTGTCCCAGCGGATTTGCCGGGTTTTAGGAAGGGGCTCGTAATCGGCTGCGGTGAGCTGGGAAGCCATCAGCTCGCCGACACGTTGAATGGCGGGACTGAGGCGAGGGGCGCCGAGTTCGAGAAGAGCTTGGGCCAGCGGGCGAGTGTAAGCGCGCTGAGGAGTGAAGCGGGAGTCGGCGTCGTTGGGCAGTTGCAGCTCAGGCGCGGGGTCGGGTATGCGGCGGGTAACCTCCTGCCAAGCCCGGCCTAGCCCAGAGAGGGCGAGCGAGAGGGTCTGGATCGAGGCACAGGATGCATCGGCGTTCTTATGGGCGGAGGCGCGAACCTCGTCTTCCAAGGTGGCGAGCGATTCGAGGAGGTCTTCCCAAGTGGCGGTAATGGCGTTTTTCATCCTCTATCCCTACTGTGCAAACTCTTTAAATTAAAAAATAAAATAGCGAATTAGTAAGTTAGGGAGATCCAAAGATGACATGGGGTCAGCAACGGTCTTTCATGCGAGGATAAGTTTAGGGTTTTTGAGCAATTGATTGAGCGGCACGATGAGCTTCCTCATGACTGCGGTTCGGGCTACTTTCTTTGGTTTTCCCTTCGCGTAGGGACGGATGCGACTGACGAACGTATCGTCAAAACTCACGAAAGGCTTGAGTCGATAGATTGTCGTTGGCTTTAACGACCACCGTTCTTGCGGGGAGCATCGCTTCTCATTCGCGACCAAAGGTCCGCCTTTCGGCCGAGATGATCAAGGAGGTCGGGGGGGGTATGGTATGTATCTTTTTGAATTTTCGGTGATTTCGGATTCGCGCGAAATTACTTCAGGCAGGATATTTCTTTCTCAAAATACTGATTTACAGTTATTTAAGTGGGTAATTCTCTCGGGGCGATCTCACTTTCGATCAGATTCAAGGATCGAATAGACCAATTCTAGGGACACTTTATGCGTCACCTCGTTTTCTGAGGACACTTTACGCGTCATTTTTTCGGCAAGGCTGGTAAATTCGCCGGATTTCACGGACACTTTATGCGCAAACTGGGTGAAATTTTATGCGTCGCTCAGCACGGAGGGATGAGAAGCCTAGGGTTCGACGGAGCTAAGCGGAGAAGGGGCGTCACACGCGAGTCGCGCAGCGATGGAGCGGATGGCGACACCAATCCCGCAGGGCTCACTAGCTTGATGCTGGTGGGATCGACGGGGTGAGGCAGTTAGTCGTTAACTTTACAGAAACTTGAGGTCACCGTATTAGTTCGATGATACAATTGGACGGAGGCGGTGCGGCAATCAGCCGGACTCTATACCGCAATTGGACGCATTGGCATACCGCAATTGGACGAGGCTGATTCCCCGATTGCAGCAGCCCGCCTTGCCGGACGCCATGGCCGAGACTCCGGTGGTGTGCCTGTTGGTGTCCGCGCCAGTGCGGCAAGTCGACTTTGGCGGAGCATCAGGTTTCCGAGCGGGCGTATTACAGTCTCGATGAAGACAACGACCTGACGGCGGCCCGCCTCAATCCTTGAGTGTGATGTGCAGGATGTGAGTCAGGTGAACGATGGGCGCGACGTCGGGCGGTTGGGGGGATTTCTCGCTCATCGCACGGCAGAACTCCTCCACCTCTCGGCAGTGGCCAGCGCGCTCCAATGGGATCGGGCCACGGTGGAGCGATATATGGTGATGCCGGAGAAGCTGTTTTTGATTCGTCGGCTACCGGCGTGGAGTCGCAATGCGGCCAACCGATTGATCAAAACGCCCACGGTGCAGGTGCGTGACAGCGGTCTGGCGGGCACTCTTGGGGATTTGCGCGGGGAGGGGAGAGGGACTGGAATAGGAGGCGTGAACGTTTGGGGCACTTGCTGGAGTTTTAGGTCCGCCAAGAGCTGCCAGCGCAGGCGGGATGGATAGACCTGGACCTGCGTTTCCATCACTACCGTGATAAGGATCAGATAGCGGTCGAGGGTGTGATCACCCGCGGTAGCAGAGTCTGGGGGGTGAAAGTGAAAGCGGCGGCAACCGTCAATTCGTCGGTCAGTAGAGGGTTGCACCGCTTGGCGGCGCAGGCCGGGTTGGATTTTCGAGGTGGCATCGTCTTCTACAATGGGGATAGCACGTTGCCACTGGGAACGGAGGGACTACGGGCTGTTCCGTTCGCCAAGCGCTGGGAGATGTGATCTGACCGCGGTGCAAATTGGGCAGGGAGACCGCCGATTTGGGTGATTATTGAAAAGCGGTGGGGAGGCGCTGGGTTGGGCTATCCACCTTGAGGCGGCCCATGGGGGACCGGGCGGAATCTTAGGGGAGTTGAGGTCGATGAATCGCCGCGGCCGAAGCCGTGGTTGGCTTATGTGAAGAGAGGGGGGCGAGTGTGCTGGCTAGTTTAGCCACCAGATGGCGGCGTTGAGGGAAGCCGCGAAAGTGACCCAAGCAAGGTAGGGAGCCCAGAGGAGGGCGGCGAGGCGGTCTTGGCGGTAGAGGCGGAATTGTAACGTGGCGAGGAGGAGCCAGAGGATGACGATTTCGATCAGCGCGAGATCCGGGCGCCGGATGCCGAAGAAGAGGATCGACCAGAGGGCGTTGAGGATGAGTTGGAGGCCGTGAAGTCGCAGGGTGGTGGTGGCGCCAGGGATTTCCGCGCGGCGAAGCCAGATGCGCCACGTGGCGATACTCATGAGGGTGTAGAGTAACGTCCACGCTGGACCGAAGACCCAACTGGGGGGATTCCACGAGGGTTTGGTCAGGTCGGGATACCACTCGCGGACGCTGGCAGCGGTGGATCCGCCGCCAATCGCGGCCGCAGTGAAGGCGGCGAGGAGGAAGATGATGAGGGGAAGCCAGTGTGACTTGAACATGGCGATGAGGGTAACGAGGTGGGTTCAGTTGCGCAAATCTCGCCTTGGATTAACCGCAGGGATGCGGAGCTTATCCGGACTGGGTTCGTTTGAGGAGGTCGAAAAGGGTGACCATGCCTTGGAGGTGATTTTGTTCGTCGACGACGACGGCTTTGCTGACGCCGCTGCGCATCAGGGTTTGCACGAGTTCAGGCACGGGGGTGGTGGCGTTGACGCACAGGGGCACGGCGAGGGGGAGCGCGCTGATGGGGTCCTCACAATTGAGGCCGTGGTTTTTAAGCCATTCGTAGGCCACGGATCGATGCAGCAGGCCGATGACTTCGCCGTCATCGATTACCGGATACGTGCTGT
>Ga0222654_1000348_pt1 | contig 33412 bp, 23 predicted proteins | sample AntAcemetagen421_FD_179805 | JGI IMG/M metagenome (GOLD analysis project Ga0222654, IMG submission 179805) | Saline water microbial communities from Ace Lake, Antarctica - #421 | ecosystem: Environmental > Aquatic > Non-marine Saline and Alkaline > Saline | place: Antarctica: Ace Lake...
GCCGGGGAATTCGATCCGTTGTTTTCTTGCGATAAACTGAACTAGTGCCGGGGGAAAAATAAATGCAACATTTGAATAAAGTGTTTGACCCCTTTTTGATTACTACTGATGATGTGGTAGGTGGCGCCGGGGAATTCGATCCGTTGTTTTCTTGCGATAAACTGAACTAGTGCCGGGGGAAAAATAAATGCAACATTTGAATAAAGTGTTTGACCCCTTTTTGATTATTTTTGATAACCGTTCCTCCGTTTCTCGTGTCTTTGCGACTGTCAAAAAATCCTCTCTTTCATTGTGCCTAGTGGGCGCGCTTGGTCTTGCGCTGGCTCCGGCGGCGAATGCTCAAATCACTTTGCACTTCGATTATTCGGATGGGACTAATGTCGTCGCGACTCATACGGTTGCGGCCGGTGGCATCAACTCGTGGACGACCACGACATTAGCGAATCCCCAAAATACTTCAGCCGTTTCAGCGGGGGGCTATCTCTCCAATCCTAGCTCAGACCTCAATATTAAGACCTTCACGGGGCAGTCGATCACCGGACTCATGCCTTGGGCTAGCGCCGGAGGTGCCGGTTCCAGCGATTTCGGCGCTGGGCTGGGCTTCTTTGAGGCGGGAGGCGATGTCTTTGGATACGCACCAGTCGGGTTCGACTACGCGTCCGGCACCTTGACTGGGGGCATCAATTTTGCCGGGACTTCTTTGATGGATCTCGGATTTGCGAGCAACTCTGGTTCGTTGTCGGGTGACTTTAATGTGGCGGGCACGACCGTCAATTGGTCGACCACGGGAAGCGCAGTTCCAGAACCATCCAGCTTCGCCGCTTTAGCGGGTCTGGGTGCAATGGGGTTCGTTGCTACTCGCCGCCGGCGTCGCAACGTCGCCGCCGCGTAATTCGACTGCTGAGGTGAGAGTGGCCTAACTACCTAAAATGCTTAACGGCCGATCCGAAAGGGTCGGCCGTTTTTTGCGAAACGATCCACCGGCGTTTGTCGGATTAGCGAGGGTGAAGCACTCGACACCAGAAACTCGAGGGAAGCGGCACCGCGAACGAAGTTCAAAAAGCAGAGACCGCTTACAGCCGGCCGCCTAGTTTTACGAGGAGGTCGCGGGTGAGTTTGATGCCGGCGTCGGGGGCGATGTCGTGGCCTTCATACTCGATGTCCACGACGCCGGTGAAGCCGGACTCTTTGACGATCTGCATCAGGCGGCGGAAATCCATGGTGTCTTCTTCGCCGTTGGCGTCGAAGTGGAAGGTCTTCGCACTGACTCCTTTCGCGTAGGGCATGCTTTGGGCGGTGCCGCGGTAGATGTCGTAGGTCCAGCCTTCGCGCGCGCTGCCGTAGTTGCCGAAGTCGGGCAGCATGCCGACGCGGGGATGGCCGACGAGGTCCATGAGGGCGACGAGCCAGGCGCCGTTGGAAGACAAGCCGCCGTGGGGTTCGACGATGACGTGAAGGCCGTAGGTGTCGCCAATTTCGCAGAGACGGCGGAGGCCGTCGGCGGTGCGATCGAGTTGGGTGCCGTAACTTTCGGTTTTGTCGGAATGGGCGTTTACGCGGATGGCGTGGCAGCCGAGCGTCTGCGCAGCCTCGAGCCACGGAATGTGGGCTTCGACCGACGACGTTTGTTTGGCGGCATCGGGGTCGCCCAGGAGGCCGCATCGGTCGCACATGATAAGGACGTTTTTCACGCCTTCGCCGTCGGAGACTTTTTTGAGCTCTTTGGTGACGGATTGGTTGAAGCCTTCGAGGTAGAACTGGTTCACGTATTCGACGGCGTTGACGCCGAACTCGCGCTTGGTGATCTCGGCGAAGCGCATCTTGTCGCGAGCGCCGCTCCAGAAGGCTTTATTGAGGGACCACTGGGCGAGGGAGATATCGAACCACGTATCGGCGGCGTGGGATTGGTGGCCGGATTTGTGGTGGTCGGCGGAGAGGGTGCGGGTGCCGAGGGCGGCAGCAGCGGCGGCGAGGCCGAGGGTGGATTTGGTGAGGAAGTTGCGGCGGGTAGACATGAGAGTTTTTTAACCACGAATGGACACGAATAAACACGAATCCAACATTAAGAATTAGCGGGAGGAGAGGCAGGGTTGGGTTTTATGGAAACGAAGAAAGGGGCAGTGAGGCAGGGCTTTATTTAACCACAGATTAACACTGATAGACACAGATACGAACGGTCAGGCAGGATGGTTTTTTTACCATCCCGCAAGGCGGGAGACGCGAAAGTCCCGCTTGGCGGGATACCGACTACGCACGGTGGGTTGATACAAGGAAGCATTCATAGGAACAAACGAAGAGGGGGGCTTAGGGGCAGGATTGGGCGTCGTCGAGCAACGCCCCTACACCGGAGGGCGGAGACAAAGATTGGGATAAAGAATAATGAGGTAGATTTAGGGGAGGGGGGAGAGGAATTTGATGAGGTTGGTGACGTGGTCGTCGATGGTGAGGTTGAGGTGTTCGCAGCCGGTGAAGATGGTGGCGCGGTCCACCTTGGCGGCGAAATTGAGGTCTTTGATTTTCTTCTTAATCGATTTGGGCTTCATGTCGCCGTAGGGGATGGGGTTCATCTTGCGGTAGGCGTAGAAGATGCCGCAGAGCTCGTCGGTCGCGAGGAGGGCGGAGGCGAGGGGTGTTTGCGGGAGCGTTTTGAATTCGTTGTAACCGTAGGCGTGGGCTTCGACGGCGTGGATGAGCTCTGCGGGGTAGTCCCACTCTGCAAACCAGCCGAGTGATTCGCGGGGGTGGGTTTCGGGATGTTGCTCGAAATCAATGTCGTGGAGCAGACCGGTGAGATACCACAGGTGCGGGTCGTGTTCCAGGTGATTCGCGTAGCCTGCCATCGCGGTGGCGACCATGAGGGCGTGGAGACGTTGGTAGTCGTCTTGCACGTGGGACTCGAGGAGTTGCTGGGCGGCGTCCTTGGTGGGGAGGGGCATGGGTGAAAGTTGGTTTTTTGGCCGGACGGAGTCGAGCTAGGTTTGCCCCTAGAACGGGGAGGCGGACGAAAAAATCAGAAATCGCGATGACTCCCCGCGTGTGAGATGCGGTTGCGGTGGGCCCAAAAAATCCCGCCAGTTGGGGGGGGCCAACGGCGGGACTATCGGGGGAATGCGGGTGAGGTTTGGGGGCTACTTGATGGAGACCGCCTTGATGTTGACGAATTCCTTGATGCCGTAGTGCGAGAGTTCGCGGCCGTAGCCGCTGGTCTTGACGCCGCCAAAGGGAAGACGGGGGTCGGATTTGACGAAGTCGTTGACCACACAACAGCCGACGTCGAGTTCGGTGGTGGCGATCTCTTCGCCGCGGACGAGGTCCCGGGTGAAGACGGCAGCACCGAGGCCGAAGACGGAGTCGTTGGCGACCTTGATGGCTTCGCGTTCGTTTTTCACCGGGATGATTGAGGCGACTGGACCGAAGAGTTCGTCGCGGTAGGAAAGCACGCCTTTTTTTACGTCGGTGAGAACGGTGGGCGGGTAGTAGGCACCCGGGCCGGGAGGGACTTTGCCGCCGAGGAGGCAACGAGCGCCGTCGGCGATGCATTGTTCGACTTGGCCGTGCAGTTCGTCGCGGAGGTCGGTGCGGGCCTGCGGCCCAATGGTGTTAGTTTCGTCGAGGGGGTCGCCCATTTTGAAGCCGCGCATGGCTTCGACCACGAGGCGCTCGAATTCGGCGCGCACGCGCTCGACCACGATAAAGCGTTTGGCCGCGATGCAGCTTTGGCCGGAGTTAATGAGACGGCTGGTGACGCACGCGGTGGCGGCGGCGGGCAGGTCGGCGTCGGCGAGGATGAGGTAAGGATCGCTGCCGCCGAGTTCGAGCACGGACTTTTTGAGCGCCTTGCCAGCAGTGGCGGCGACGGACTGTCCCGCGGCGGTGCTGCCGGTGATGGTGACGGCGCGCACATGGCGGTGGCGGATGACGGCTTTGACGTCGCGACCGGAGATGAGTAGAGTGCGAAACACGTCGGCAGGGAAGCCGGCTTCGACGAAGACCTGCTCGATGGCGAGGGCGCAGCCGGGGACGTTGGAGGCGTGTTTGAGCAGGCCAACATTACCGGCCATGAGCGCGGGGGCGGCGAAGCGGAAGACTTGCCAGAAGGGGAAGTTCCACGGCATGACGGCGAGGACAATGCCGATGGGCTGGAAGGAGGCGAAACTCTTGGAAGCGGAAGTTTCAACGGGCTCGGGAGCGAGCATGGTCGTTGCGTTATCCGCGTAATATTCACAGACCCAGGCGCATTTCTCAACCTCGGCGTAGGAGGCCTTGATGGGTTTACCCATCTCGGCGGTCATGAGGTGAGCGAGCGAGTCGGCGCGCTGGCGCAGCACGGCAGCGGCCGCGCGCATGAGCGTGGTTCGCTCCGCGAACGACGTGCGCCGCCAGGAACGAAAGGCGCGGTCGGTGGCGACGATGATTTTACGGGTGGTTGCGGCATCGTGAGCTTCGTAAGAGCGGATGGGCTGGTCGGTGGCGGGATTAATGGAGGTGATGCTCATAAAATGGGAGGTGGGTTGGCGGGCCGACAGGCGGCGGAATATTTTTCGAGGATGAGGTAGTCGCGTTGGGCGGGGTCAAGATTGGCGCGGGTCGAGGCACCGCGGACCCAGACGATGAGAGCGAGTGCGAAGGTGACGGCGAGGATGAGGACTTCCCCGGGCCAGGCGAGGGCGGCGGGGCTGGCGGGCACGACCATGGCGGCGATGAGGCCGGCGGCGCCGATGGCTGCGAGAGTGGGGATGGTGCGGCCACCGGGCAGGCGGTAGGGACGGGGCAGGTCCGGGGCGGTGCGACGAAGGCGAGCGACGGAGAGCGTCACACCGAGAAAGGCGGCGGCGATGAGGAGCGACCCGGCGTTGACGAAAGGGATGAGGGCATCGCGACCCATCAACGGGGCCAGCAAGGTGAGCGCACCGGTGAACAACACGGCGTGGTGGGGGGTGCCGAAGCGTGGGTGGGTGACCCCGAACCAAGCCGGAATAATGCGCCCGCGACCGAGGGCGAACAGCACGCGTGACCCGGCAAGGAAGAAGCCGTTCCAACTGGTGAACAGGCCGAGCAAAGCGGCGACGAGCACGAGGCGGGCGAGAATCGGCGAGCCGAAGGCCGCGGTAAACGCGGCGGCGGCGGGCAAGTCGGCCCCGGCGATTTCCTGCCACGGCCCGACCACGGCAACGGCGACGATGATGAGCACGTAGAAGGCGGCGGCGGCGACGATGGAGCCGATCAGGATGGCCGCGAGCTGGCGGGGTTGCACACTGCCATCAGCTTCTTCGGCGGCTTGGGGCACGGTGTCGAAACCGACGAACCAGAACGGCACGGTAACGAGCACGGTGAGGAAACCTCCACCCCAGCCGAGGGTGGTCACGGCGGTGCCGAAGAAGGGTTTCGCGTTGGCGACTTGACCTGTCCCGATGCCGACGACGATGAAGGCGAGGCAGACGAGAGTGAAGGCGATGACGAGCCAGCGTTGCACGCGCTCAGTGCCGGCGACGCCGCGGTATTGGAGCGCGGTGACGGCGACAGTGCTCAAGCCGGCGAGCGCGAGGTGCCAGGGATAGACGAAACTTTCGCCGACGTGATAAATGGCGTCCCCCGCTAGGTCGGGTAAGAGGAAGCCGAGGACTTTACCGACGGAGATGGCCTCAAATCCCGAGATGGCGATGTATCCAAACGCCAAGCACCAGCCAACGATAAAGGCGTGTTTCGAGCCGAAGGCGGCGTAGGAGTAGGCCACCTCGCCGCCGGAGAGTGGGAGCATGGGCGTGGCCTCGGCGTAGCAGAGCCCGATAGTGAGCATGATGGCACCGCCGACGAGAAACGCGAGGACGGCGCCGAGCGGTCCGGCCGAGGTGAGCCAAGACCCGACGGAGGTGACCCAGCCGACGCCGATCATGGAGCCGAAGGCGAGGGCGAAGAAACCGAAACGGGAGACGGCGCGATGCAACTCGGCCCGGGCGGGCGGGGCGGAACTTGGGTTAGGGGTGCTCATGCGTTTGCAGAAAGGTCATCGGGGAGTTCGTTCCACGGGACCTGCAGGGTGTAGTGGTTTTCGGTGAAGTCTTGGAATGAAAAATTCCAGCGGCAGGCGGGCCAGATGAACTCGGCCGTGCGGGCTTGGGGGCGGTAGACCGAGGTGTAGAGCGTGCCCCAACCGCGCCGGTATTCGGTCTGGTAGAGCGGAGGGTTGAGAAACTGGTCGACGACAAATTCCGGTGGATGGGTGCGGTCGGCGAGCAGTTCGTAAAGTCGCCGTTCGCGCTCCAGCGTATCGGTGGCCTCGGCGTGGCGGACCCAACGGATGCGGTCCTGGTGATTGGTCGTGGCGGGAATGCGCCGCAGGATGGTGGGTTGATTGGGGGAGGTGTAGGCGGTGGCGTAGTTGCCCGTGGGGTCGGTAAGCAAAATGTTGTAGGCCATGTTGACCGGAATGCGGCGCAGGGTCTCCGCGGCCTCGGCGACGTCGTCGCAAAACTCCAGGATGTAGCGCACGACCATGGGGGCACCGAAGCCGATGCCCGCGTCGGGACGGCCGCCGAAGCTGAGAGAAACGGCGAGACCAGCTTCATTGATGCCGTCGAGCGCCCCGGTCATACAATCACTGGCGGCGATGACGGCGCGACCGTTCCACGCGGTGCGCCAGATGAGTTTCTCGCACAGAAAAGGACTGTAGTCGTAGTTGCGCACCAACATGGGCTTCGGGAATGTCCACACCGCTTGGGAGCACCCCGTCAGGTAAGGCGGCGGGCAATAGAGACTGAGAAACCGAGCTTCGATATCGCCGCCTCCGGCCAGCTCGACGAGGCGTTCCCAGGTGGGCACAAAGCGGGGCAAATGCTGGCGCATCGCCCGTTCGCAGTCGAGGTAGGTGGGACGGGCGGCGCTCCCCGCGGACAGATACCATTTCCGGTAGGCTGGCCAAAGGGTTTGAAACCATTTCTGCCAGCGAGGACCGGGCAGGTCCTCGCTGATCGCCTCGAACTTGAGATCCATCAGTAGGCAGGGCGGGCTTGAATCACAGAATTTTGAATGCGCCCGCGGAGAGAGCCACGGGGATATCGGGCGAAGTCACATCGGCGACGGGCTTCGCTTTGTAGTGACCGTGGATGCCCTTGATGAAGGCGTGGGCCCGGTCGGTGAGTTCGAAGTCGGGCGTCATGAGGCGACCGCGGGTGATGAGGATGCCGAGGTCAGCCCCCTCGTAGAGGTAGTCGCCGGGACCGCTGATGCGGAGGAAGAAGGCTTCGTTTTCGGTCTCGACCGCGCGGCGATGATAGTCGAAGCGGTTGTAATTGAGGGCGCCGTTGCCGGCGAGGCGCCAAATGCCGGATTCGGGAGCGGCGGAGATGTGTTTCACCGACTCGTCGGTCCACTTGACCACGAGCTGACTCCAGTCGTCGATATTTTGGGGATCAGCCCAGCGGCGGTTGAGGTCGTTGACATCGAATTCAAATTCGACGTCGGCAAACTCGAGCAGGTGAAAGAGAAACAACGGCGCATCGGCGTGGGCGAAGGCGGCGTGGTTGGTCATCGAACTGGCGCCGGTGATGCGCGGATTGAGCTCGCCGAGGTAGAGCTGGTTGCCATCCATATCGATGAGGAAATCGAGTTCGAAGTAGCCGCGGTAACCCTCCTTGCGCAGCTGCTCGCCGAACTTGAAGGTGTAGTCGACGGCCTGGTCGCGGAGTTCGGGGGTGAAGGAGCCGGGGAAGATTTCGTTGCCGCACCAGCCACCCTTGTAGGGGGTGAGTTCCTTAAAGCCGACGAGCTCGGTCATGAGTGGACCGACGATGGTGCCCTGACGGGTGGTGCAGGCCTCGAGGGCGGAGCCGCGGCACTTGAGACGCTTCATCACCTTCACGACGGCTTCGGAAGCGATTTCCTTGGCGTGTTTGTCGTAGTCCTTTTCGGAGGTGATGAAGAAGGTGGTGTGACCGGAGTCGCCGAAGGCGGTCTGGATGACGAGGTCGGGGCCGAGAATTTTCTGAGCTTTGATGACGTCGCCCCAGTTTTGAATGGCCATCAATTGGTTGGGCACGGAAGGCACGCCGGCGCGATCACCGATGCGCACGGTCTCGACCTTGTTGTCCACCCGGTTGCGTAGACCGGCGGAAGGGAAGCAGACCTCGAGCCCCAGCTCGTTGCACAGTGACTCGGTCTTCTCGTCGAACATGAGGAAGACGGCCTTGCCGAGATCCTTGCGGCCCTTGGCCTTGGCCCGCTGGCGCATGAAGTCGATGACCTCCTTGTGCTGGAGCATGTAGTTGTTGATGTCTTCGATGCTTTCGAACTGGTCGTGCGGAATTTCCTGCGGCACGAAGACGTTGGGGTGGCGACCATCGAAGCAATCAATGTGGTTGATGAATTGGAAGCCGCGCACCCACTCGTCGAGACCGAGGAGGTTGAAGTTGGTGGCGCTGATGAAGTAGGTCGGGATCTCGTTGCGGTGGAAATAACGACGAATATCGGAGAGGCCGAAGAGGTGTGTTTTTTGCATAGAATGGATGGGTTTAAACGAGGGAGTGGATGTGGGTTTGAGCGGGGATCGCGGAGCAGGGAGGGAGGCGTAGGGCGGGGGTGGGTGGGCGACGATTAAGTCGCGCAGGACCCTCAGCCAACGGTGGAGAAGGCGAAGCATCAACGGGCCGGAGTGGGGACGAGGGCGGTGGTCGTGAAAACACGGATACCGAGGTCGGCGCGGTAACCATGGATTTCCTTGGTATCGAGCTGGCGCAGGTAACTGAGAATTTCGGGACTCACGGTCTGGCCGGGCACGAGGATCGGGAACCCCGGGGGATAAGGCGTGAGGAAGCTGGAGGCGACGAGTTCGCGGCCGGAAGCCATGAGCTCGTCTATCTCGGTTTCGTCGATGCGGAAGTATTCGCAGTTGTCTTCCTCGGTGCCGAGGAAGTAGGCGGTGCGCATGTCGCCCTCCGGGGTCTTACCGCTGCGGAAACGGGGATGGAAGGCGCTGAAATCGGGCAGAGGTGGTAGCTTTTGGGTGAAGCTGAGCACGGCGCGTTCGCGGGCTTTTTTCTCGGTCGCACTTTCGTCTTCCAGGGTGTCTTCGAAGCCGGTGGCCAGATCGACGAGGGCATCGATGAGGTGGGCGACGGAGCTGCGGGTGGTCCCGATATTGGTCATAAACAGGACGGAGTTGCGGGTGGTCTTGTTGACCTGAATCCCGTGTCGTTCCATGAGGTGATCCTTCTTGAAGGAGTCACCGTCCACGCCGGTTCTGCCGATGTAGAGGGTGAGCCGGCTCGGGTCCAAAACAAACTCATCTTGCTCCCAGGCGTCGAGCATGCCGGACCAGCCCCGCTCGGTGCTGTAATAAACCTCGAGACCGGAGGGGCGGAACTCGGCGGGAATGAGGTTTTCCATTGAGAGGAAGGAGAACCATTTGGAGAGGAGCGGATGGGAGGTGATTTTCTCGCGGAGGGCGAAGGCGAGTTCGACCTGTTTGCCCACCATCTCGAAGCCCTCCAGTTCGACCTGACGGCGACCGAGATCGAGACTGGCGAGGATCTGGTAGTTGGGCGACGTGGAGGTGTGCGTCATGTAGGCGTCGTGAAAGGCGCCGTGGACCTTGCTGAAGTCCTGATCCCAGACGTGAATCATCGAGCCCTGACGGAGGGAGGTGAGGGTCTTGTGGGTGGACTGGGTGGCGTAGACGCGGATGCGAACCTTGGCTGGGTCGGGCAGGAAGGTGCGCGCGGTTTTGTCGGCGGCTTTATAGGCCGCAACGTATTCCGCACTCCGATACCGTTCATGCAGCACGCGGGCTGATTCCATGGCGGTGCGGCGACGATAAGTGGGAGAGAAGCGGGCGAAGCCGAACCACGCTTCGTCCCAGAGGAAGATGAGGTCCGGTTTGATGGCGAGGCACTCCTGCATCACGCGCTGCGGGTCGTAGACGATACCGTCGAAGGTGCAGTTGGTGAGGATAACCATCTTCACCCGGTCGAGTTTGCCGGCCTTTTTTAGATCGAGCAGGGAGCGCCGGATTTCGCGCAAAGGCACGCCCCCATACATGGAGTAGTTGTGCAGAGGATACGCATCAAGGTAGACGACGCGAGCCCCGGCCAGCACCATGGAGTAGTGGTGCGATTTGTGGCAGTCGCGGTCGATGAGCACGATGTCGTCGGGGCGCACCAAGGCCTGACTGACGATCTTATTGGCTCCGGTGGTGCCGTTGGTGACAAAGAAGGATTGTTTCGCGCCAAAGGCGCGAGCGGCGAGTTCCTGCGCCTCCTTGATGGGGCCATGGGGATCGAGCAAGCTATCGAGTCCGCCAGAAGTGGCGGAGGTTTCCGCGAGAAAGATGTTGGAGCCATAGAACTGCAGCATGTCCTGAATCCAGTGGGAATTCAGGATGGATTTGCCGCGCGAGATGGGCATGGCGTGGAAGACGCCGGTGGGTTGCTCGGCGTAGTGACGCAGGGCCTTGAAGAAAGGGGTATCGGCCCGTTTACGAACTCCCCGCAGGAGGTTGAGGTGCAGCTCGATAAAATTTTCCTGCTGATAGAAAACGCGACGGAAGACGGAGCTGGTGTCGCCGGCCGCATCTTCGACGGATTCGTTGGTGACGAGATATTGGTCGAGCTCGGGGCGTTGCTCATGGATGAGGCGACCGAGACGGGTCGAGCGCTCGGCGGGGGTCATGCCCTCGAGGGCGGCCTCGTCGAGGCCGTGGAGGCAGTATTGTAGCACTTCGAGCTGGTGGCGGGAGCGCAGGGGAATGCCGTAACGGATGACGACAGATTGGATGTTGAAGTTGAGCAGGACCGCAATGAGCGCATCCTCGAAGCTGGGCACTACCACGACATCGTAGATGAAAGGATCTTCGCGACGACGGGCCCCGTGGAGGCCGCGGCGGATGGCATCCTCGCCCTGTTCGCTGGTTTCATCGACGACGAGGACTTCGAAATAGGGTCTTTCGTGGGCGGTTTGGGCGCTCACGTTGGAGTCGAGGGCGGCGCGTTCTTCGGCGTCTTCTTCCCAATCCGCACTGTCTTGGAGGGGGATGTTGCGACGACGGTAGCTTTGGCTGATCAGCGCGCGGACGATGCGGCGGATGGTCTGAGCTAGGGCCCGGTAGTCTTCGCGTCCGAAGAGGCGTTCGATGAGAGAAAATCCTTCTCGACCGGGGAAGGCCCAGTAGCACTCGACGGGATGAAGGACGGCGAGGGTCTCGCGGACTTTCTGGAAATGGACGGCGGGGTCACCCTGGCCGTCGGCGAGCCGAAGAGCGGCGGTCTTTAACTGATTCCAAGAGTCGAAGCGAGAGCGAGAGGCGAGGTAGTGCGCGCTCAGGGACGGGTTCTTGGTAGCCGGTCGAGCCCTGCTTCCCGCCCGGGCGCGGGATGAGGAGGAGTGAGAAGAATGACGGGTCATAAAAGGGGAAGGATGGCGGGAGGCGGGATGGCTGCCGCCATAAGCGGAATAGCAGCCGGCAGCGGAGGGAGGGCGGCGGGCGCTGGCGAGGGCACGGCTTCGGCATGCCGGCCGGGTTTGACGAGTGGCCCCAGGCTGGCGAGATACTTCTTGGCCGGGCTGCTGGCTTTATAGAGCGTGAAATCGACGTTGCGGTCGCGGAAGCTTTTGAGGGGTTGGCCGAGGCCGAACATGCCGGTGCTGCGGCAGCGACGGGCAATGCTCAGATCAATATCGATCGGGAAGAATTCTTCGCTGTCACCGGCGGTGTGAATGACCGTGCCGGTGGGGCGCACGACGGTGGAGCGGCCGGTGCCGCCGCCGCCGACGCCGTTGACGTCGAAGAAGAAGCACTGGTTCATCGCGGCGGAGGCGCGAGAGATTGCGAGTTCAACGTCGCGGTCGATCGTATCCGTCATGGTCGGATGGATGATGATTTCGGCGCCCATGGCGGCGAGGGTGCGAGTGGTCTCAGGGAACCACATGTCGTAGCAGATGGAGACGCCGAAGCGGCCGACGCCGTCGATGTCCCAGACGAGGAACTCGGTGCCGCCGGTGACGCCCATCTCGTGGGGGGTGAAAGGAAACATCTTGCGGTGCCGACCGATGACCTCGCCCTGCGGATTGATGACGGAGGTGGTATTGTAAATGAGATCGCCGACGCGCTCGAACAGGGAGCCGGGGATGAGCCAGACGCCGTATTGACGGGCCATCTCGCAGAACTGGAGCTCGGCGGGGCCGGGCAGCGGTTGGGCATGGTCCATGGAAGGTCCGTAAGCGGCGAGCTCGCTGAACACGACCATCTCCACGGAGGGAAAGCGCAGCATGACCACGTCCAATTTATGGCGCATCATGGGAATGTTATCTTGGCCGTAGTTGACGTGCATTTGCACGCCGGCGATAGGGAAAGGTCTCATAGGTTTTGGGCGAGAGCGTCGGTTAATGCGGCTTCGAGGAGATCGAGGCCTTCGTGTAGATGCTCGTCGGAAATGGTGAGGGGCGGCAGCATGCGCAGGGTGTTGCCGTAGAGACCGCAACTGAGCACGATGAGGCCATGGGCGAGGGCACATTGGCTGGTGGCCTTGGTGAGTTCGGGGGCCGGGGTGCAGGCTTCGCGATCCTTGACGAGCTCGATGGCGAGCATGGCGCCGAGGCCGCGGATATCGCCAATGCAGGCGAACTCGGGTTTGGCGGCCATGGCGTGAAAGCGTTTGGCCATGATCTCGCCGATTTGGGTGGCGCGTTCGCAAAGTTTTTCCTCGGCGATGATGTCGAGCACCGCGAGGGCGGCGGCGCAGGCGAGCGGGTTGCCGCCGTAGGTGCCACCGAGGCCACCGGGCCCGGGCGCATCCATGAGGGCGGCTTTGCCGATCACGCCAGCGAGGGGCAGGCCGCCGGCGAGGGCTTTGGCAACGGTGATGAGGTCGGGGACGACGCCGGAGTGTTCGATGGAAAACATCTTGCCGGTGCGGGCGAAACCAGCCTGCACCTCGTCGGCCACGAGGAGGATGCCGTGTTGATCGCAGAGGGTGCGAAGGCGACGAAGAAAGTCGGGCGAGGCGACATAGAAGCCACCTTCGCCTTGCACGGGCTCGAGGATGATGGCGGCGACCTGGTCGGGCGCGACGTCACCCTTAAACAGGGTGGCAATGGCGTTGAGGGAATCATCGGCCGTGACGCCGTGATATTCGACCGGAAAAGGAACATGGTAGACCTCGCCAGGCAGGGGCCCGAAGCCGGCTTTGTAGGGGACGACTTTGCCAGTCATGGCCATGGCCATCATGGTGCGGCCATGGAAGGCGCCGGTGAAGGTGATGACGCCGGGTCGACCGGTGGCGGCGCGGGCAATCTTAACGGCGTTTTCAACGGCTTCGGCGCCGGTGCTGAACAAAATTGTTTTGTGGGGCCCGTCTCCCGGGGCGAGGGCGTTGAGGCGCTCGGCGAGCTCAATGTAGGGCTCGTAGGCGGTGACCTGGAAGGCGACGTGGCTGTAGCGATCCATCTGAGCCGTTACGGCGGCTTTGATTTTGGGATGACCGTGACCGGTATTGGTCACCGCGATGCCTGCCGCGAAATCGACATAGCGTTTGCCATTGGCGTCCCAGATCTCGGCGTTGGCGGCGCGGGCGGCGTAGATCGGGAAGGCCTGACCGACTCCACGGGGAACCGCGGCTTGGCGTCGAGCCAAGAGTTCTTGATTTGGATTTGGAGCGATGGGAGTGGGCTGAGTTGACATGAGAAGGATTGGGTGGGGAGGGCCCGCCGCGGCGATACCGCTAAGGCGAAAATTCCGCTGAGGTGAAAATACCGCGGAAAAACGTCGTCAAACGATATTTTACAAAGTTAGGAAAGTCAACATGCTCGCCGCCGATGGCATGATTCCTGAACATTGAGAAATCATTGTTTATAAGGAATTAAACTGCTTTTAAAAATTTATAAACTATATATATTGACTTTTCGGTTTCACTTTTTTTGCGCTCATTTTCAGACAGATGGAGCGGGAAGATTACAGCAGCATCAGGGTCGGGGTTCCGTCGCGCTGGGAGGCCGCCGGGGTTCGAGGCCGAGCGTAATCGAAGATCGCCAAATCACTTTGCGCCAAGGACTATTGTCTTCGTGATGACGAATGATGTGCATGCGACAATCAGGTTGGAAGCGGAGCTCTTGGTGGCGGGCGGTGGCATGGCGGGGGTGTGCGGCGCGTTGGCGGCGGCGCGACTGGGCCGGAAGGTGATTTTGTGTCAGGATCGTTCGGTCTTGGGCGGCAATGCGTCGAGTGAGGTGCGCATGCATATCGTGGGGGCGACGGGGCTGCGGGGGGGCGTGGCGTTGGAGACGGAACTGCGCGAAGGTGGGATCATGGAGGAGATCCGGTTGGAGTTGGCGGTGAATAATCCGCAGCGGTCGGCATCGATGCTGGATCTCGTTTTGTATGACAAATGCCGGCGGGAACCAAACCTGCGGTTGTTGCTCAACACGACGGTGGACGGGGCGGAAGTCGTCGATGAGGAGATCAAGGCGGTGACGGCCACGCGGGCATCGACGGAGGATCGGTTTCGGATCGCGGCCAAGGTGTTTGTCGACTGCACGGGCGATGGTCGCTTGGGCGTTGAGGCGGGGGCGCCGTTTCGGTTTGGACGAGAGGGCATGGCCGAATTTGGCGAGAAATTGGCCGCGCCAACGGCGGACGGAAAAACGTTGGGTTCGACCATCATGTTTCAGGGGCGGAAGCACGATCGACCGATGCCCTTTGTGGCGCCGCCGTGGGTGCGGAAGTTTAAGGAGTCAGATTTTAAGCTGCGGCCTTACGGGCAGCCGCAATCGGATCTGGGTCTGGAATATGGTTACTGGTGGGCGGAGTGGGGCGGAGAGCTAGATACGCTCAAGGACAACGAGACGATTCGGGATGAATTACTGGCGATCACGCTGGGCGTGTGGAACTACGTGAAGAACGAATCGGCGATTGATGCGTCGCATTGGGCGCTGGATTGGTTTGGATTTTTGCCGGGTAAACGGGAGAGCCGACGTTTTGTGGGCCGGCATGTTTTGACGGAGCATGATGTGGTGCAGTCGGTGCCGTTTGCGGATGCGATCGCGTTTGGAGGTTGGCCGGTGGACACGCATCCGCCGGAGGGGGTGGATGCGCCAGAGTTGCCGCCGTGCACGCAGCATCATTTACCGTTTCTCTACGACATTCCGTTGCGTGCTTGCGTGGCGACGACGCCAAAGAACTTGATGTTCGCGGGGCGAAATATTTCGGCGACGCACATTGCGTTTGCGACGACGCGGGTGATGGCGACGTGCGCGGTGATTGGTCAGGGAGTCGGAACGGCGGCGGCGGTGGCGTTGCAGGAGGGGGTGACGCCCGCGGAGCTCACGGAGCGGCCGGATCTTTGGCCGATGGTGCAGCAGCAATTGTTGCGGGATGATTGTTTTTTGCTGGGCGTGTCCAACGCGGATACGGCAGACTTGGTGCGACGGGCGGAGGCGATTAAGGCATCAAGTGCGCAAGAGGGAGCCGGGCCAGATTTGGTGCGCAGTGGGCAAACGCGCACGGTGGCAGGGAATCCCGAGGCGAGCCTTACGGGCGCGAAGTTAAATTTGTGGGAGGATGTGCTGACCCAGGTGGATTCGGGCGAGGAAGTTGCCGCGGCGGTCACCTGTGCGCCGCCGGATCGGGCGAACCCAGGGCTACATCGGTGGATGAGTGATCCGGTGGATGGCTTGCCTGCTTGGATCGAAACGCGCTGGGCGGAAGCGGTCACGCTGAGCGAGGTGGCGATTGTATTTGATACGGGACTACACCGGTTACTGACGCTTTCGGGGGCGGATGCTTACACCGCGAAAATGCAGTGGGGGCAGGCGCAAACCGAGACGGTGCGGGACTACACGGTGGACGGGCAGGTTAAAGGAGCGTGGCGAGTGTTGGCCGAGGTGGCGGGCAACTACGAACGGCGGCGGCGGCACAGGTTTGACGCGGTGGCGGGAGTGTCGGCCTTGCGCGTGACGGTGGCGGCGACGAATGGGATTGATCACGCGCGAATCTTCGAGATCCGCGCTTACGCTTAGTTCGAGTTTCCGGAGTCGGATCGGGTCACCCAGATCACCGAGTTTAAGGGGGGTGTTCACGGAGGAGTGATGGTGGCATCGATCACGAAAGCGGTGGTTTACGTCCGCCGATTTGAGGTCGAATCCCGCTGGGGTATCCGCCATGGGGGCGTTGGTCGGGGCTTTGTTTTCCGTCGGTTTTTTTTGGTGGAAATGGCCGGCTGACGGGGAGATGCGGTGGGCGTTGAAGTTGGCGGTAGAAGGGGGCCGAGGGGGACCTCGGCGGTCCCAGGGCTGGGAGACCGGGGGCGGAGGGGTAACGGCAACGCGACCGTGACGATGTCGTTTTACACGAAGGAAACGAAGACCCTGAAATGAGGCAACAGAGTCGATCTAAGCGGAAGAATTTTTTTAACCACAGATTGCACAGATAAATACCGGATACCAATCCCCCGCCCCACTGCTTTTTCCCCGGATCGGATAGGTGTAATTTGCTCTTCAATCGCCCATTCTGGGCACCCGCGATAGTCACCCCTTTGGGTCATTGGTCTAACCAAATTTCCCTTTTTACGCCGTGGAGTGGCTCGGTTCTCTTTATGGTCTTTTGGGAAAACGGCTGGCGGGCGGGCCGGGGCATCGCCGGTGATCGCTGGACTCGTTGAGCCAGGAGGGCGGGAGCTCGGCGACGAGTCGTTCGAAGTCGGCGTCGTCCGGGGCGGTGTAGGGCGGGAGGAGTCGGAGGGGGAAATCAGGTGCGAGGAGCTTGAGGTTCATCTTATCGTAAGCGCCGTCCATATGGGCACCGGAGAGTGTGACGTGTTTGACTAACACGTCGCGGGCCTCGATCGCTTCGGCGAGCATCGCGGCGAGACGGTCGCCGCGGGCGGCGTGAAACTCGCGGGCCCAAGTGGGTTTGCCACCGGCTAGGGCGGCAATGTAACCGCACTCGTATTGGTCGCGCATGGCGGCGTAACCGAACTCGACGAAAAAGCACTGGAGCGCGGGTGCTTTGTTCAGAATATCGGCGAGCGGCGAGGTATCGAGGCCACCCATCTTGATCGCGACCAGGTTGGGGTGGCGCGCAGCGAGGCGAGCGTAGTCGTCGCCGTTGAGCACCTTCTTGGTGCGGGGAAGATTGTAGTGAAGAAAACGGCAGTCGGGAAAAGCACCGCAGGTGGCGGCGAAGAAACGATCGACCTCGTCATCGGTCAGGGCGCCCCAGCTGGGAAACGAGATTTGAAAGTCGCGGAAGCCGATTGAATAGGAAAACTCGATACGCTCGATGAGGGTGCCGAGCGAGAGGCTGATGACGCCGATCATCGGCACGGTGCCTTCGGGCAGGGCGTCGCGGAAGGTTTGGGTGATGAGTTGAAATTGCCGATCCGTGACCGCGTACCCTTCACCGGCGGTGCCGAACAGGTAGAGATGGGGCGTCATCTCGGCGGCGAGTTGCTGGACGGAGCGCGTGAAAAGCGGCGCGTCGAATTCGTAGTCGGCGGTCCAGGGGATGGAACACGTGGCAAGGAGGATGGGGGAGTAGCGTTTGGGGGTCATAGGGAGGAGGCGGAGGGGCAGGATTGTTTTTTAACCACGAATGGACACGAAAGGGCTTCGTCTACCGACTACGCACTGACGCGGTGTTGTTTTTAACAGGAGGGAACGAAGAGCTGACGCACGGCGGACGGCCCAGCGGTTCGTCCCTACCTTGGTGAGGTTGTGGGGAGAACTGAAATGATGGACTCGAGGGAGACTAGCCGGGGTGATTTTCTAGGAGTTTGCGGAGGCGGGCGGAGGTTTGTTCGCGGTCGAGTTGGGATGAGGCAACATCGAGCACGAGGCACTCCCAGGCATCGATTTCGTCAGGCGTTTTGGGTGGGTGGTCCGTGATGTGGTTGCAGCGGAGAAATACGAGGCAAGCGCCGAGGGCCAAGCGTTTGTTGCCATCGACGAATGGGTGATTGCGGCAGAGATAAAACAGATAGGCGGCGGCAACTTCTATTGGATCGGTAATGAGCGCCTCGCCGAATGCGGTGGCTTGGGGCGCAGCGATCGCGGATTCGAGCAGGCCGCGATCGCGCAAGCCTTGGCCGCCTCCGTGCGCCCTCAAGGCGGCGGCATGAATGGCCTCCGCCGCCGCGACCGTTAGGTGGGCAAGGTCTTGGCTCATGATAGGCGGCGGAAGACTTCGTCGTAGTCTTTGATGACCTCTTCGGCCACCGTGTTCGCTTGCTCGGGAGTGATGACGGGACGCATCGGAGTCAGGGTGATCGAGCCGCTGTCGTGAACGACGACATCCACGGCGTCTCCGACCTTGAGGCGAGCGAGCTCCATCAAGGCACTGTCGAGTATAAGGCCTTGGGAATTACCGATTTTGGAAATCGTTTTAATCATGACGTAAAACTATGTATTACAGAGTAGTCGTCAAGTTCGGGCTGTGGGTGTGGCAGGAGGGTTTCAACAGAAGTAGGCAAAGGGCTGACGCCCAGCGGAAGGCCCCGCGGTGCGTCGGTTCCTCGGTGAGGCAATGGGGAGAAACTACTCGGGATGCTTTTCCAGGAGTTTGGCGGTGAGGGCGGTCCAGCCGGTTTGGTGGCTCGCGCCGAGGCCTTGGCCGGTGTCGCCGTGGAAGTATTCGTAGAAGAGGACGAGGTCTTTCCAGTGGGGGTCGGTGGCGTAGCGGGGGTCGGGGCCGTGGGCGGGGCGTTGGCCGGAAGCGGGGTCGGGGAGGAAGAGGTGGTTGAGGCGCTGAGCGAGGTCGTCGGCGATGGCTTTGAGGGTGAGTTGGTGGCCGCTGCCGGTGGGATACTCCACGGTGAAGTCGTCGCCGTAAAAGTGGTGGTAGCGCTCGAGGGCTTCGATGAAGAGGTAATTGAGCGGAAACCAGATGGGCCCGCGCCAGTTGGAGTTGCCGCCGAACATGAATGAATCGGATTCGCCGGGCACGTAGCTGACCGAGTGTTTTTCATCGCCCGCTGCCATGACGAAGGGGTGTTCGGCGTGGGCTTTGGAGAGCGAGCGTAGACCGTAGGGAGAGAGGAACTCGTCTTCGTCGAAAGCGTAGCGGAGTACGCGTTCGAGGCGTTCGCGGGACGGGATGGCGAGGAGGTGTTGTCCGGAGGTGCAACCGTTGGCGTTGAAGTAGGAGATTTGCTTCGCGAGGTCGGGCCGGTTTTTCAAAAACCAGCGGGTGCGTTTGGCAAAACCGGGGAGCTGGTCAAGGCGGGCTTCGTCGATGAATTCGACGGCGAAGAGCGGAATAATGCCGACCATGGAGCGCACGCGCAGGGGTTGGGGCGGGCCGTCAGGCGGCAGGTATTGGTCGTAGTAAAAACCGTCGGCTTCGTGCCACCGGCCATCGCCGCCGAGACCGTTCATGGCGTCGACGATGGTGACGAAGTGCTCGAAAAATTTGGAGGCAATATCTTCGTATTCGGGTTGGAACTCGGCGAGTTCGAGCGCCATGGCCAGCATGGTGCTGCAGTAGAATGCCATCCAGGCGGTGCCGTCGGCTTGGGCGAGGGAGCCGCCGATGGGGAGGGCTTTGGAGCGGTCGAATACCCCGATGTTGTCGAGGCCGAGGAAGCCGCCGGCAAACAAGTTGTTACCCTGCGGATCCTTGCGATTGACCCACCAGGTGAAGTTGAGGAGGAGCTTTTGAAACGTGCGGGCGAGGAAGACGCGGTCCCGGTTGCCGCGGGTGCCGGTGAGTTTGTAGACGCGCCAACAGGCCCAGGCGTGCACTGGGGGATTAACATCGGAGAAGTTCCACTCGTAGGCGGGAATCTGGCCGTTGGGGTGCATATACCACTCCCGCATCAGGAGGTTGAGTTGGTGCTTCGCAAAGTGAGGGTCGATTTGCGCGAAGGGAATCATGTGAAATGCGAGATCCCAGGCGGCAAACCACGGGTATTCCCACTTATCGGGCATGGAAATCACGGTGCGGTTGTAGAGATGTTTCCAATCGGCATTGCGCACGGCGGCGCGTTCGGCGGGCGGGGGAGGCTCGTTGTCGTCGCCCTTCAACCAGTCGGCGACGATGTAGTGATAGAACTGTTTCGTCCACAGGAGGCCGGCATAGGCTTGAGTGATGACGGCGGCGCGAGCGGGATCGTCGGGACGACCGGGAAGGGACGCGAAGAACTGCTCCGATTCGATGCGGCGGGCCCGCATGATGGTGTCGAAGGCTTGGCCGAACCACGCGGCTTCGTCGGTTGGCGCTTCGGCGGTGGCGGCGAACCGGGCGCGGACGATGTGGCTGGCGCCGGGAGCGAGTTCAACCGCGTGATGGGAGGCGAATTTGGTGCCGCGTTGCTGCGGATTGACGGCCTCAGTTTCGCCGTGGACGACACGACGATGGAAGGCGTCTTTGGCGTAGGGCGAGACGTTGGGCTTTTTAAAGAGGCGCTCGTGGTTGGTCTCGTTTTCGGTGAAATAGAGAGGGGCGGTGGGGTCTTCGACGGCGAAGCGCCATTCGCCGAGAGAGTCTTGACGGCCGTCGACCCGACCGGGGCCGTTGGCGGCGAGGCGCGGCTTGATTTCGCAGCCTTCGTGGGCGCAGCCCCAAGTCCAGGAGTTGCGATACCACCACGTAGGTAGAATATGAATACTAGCGGGATCAGGGCCGCGGTTGACGGCTTCGATTTCGATCAGGATGTCGTTGGGGCCGGCTTTGGCGTAGCGGACAAAAACGTCGAAGTAGCGGCTCTCGTCGAAGATGCCAGTGTCGGCGAGTTCGTATTCCGGCTGGGTGCGATCACGGCGTTGATTTTCGGCGACGAGGTCGGCGTAAGGGAAGGCAGCTTGCGGGTATTTATAGAGCGCCTGCATCCAGCTGTGGGTGGGCGTGCTCTCGAGGTGGTAGTAGCATTCCTTGACGTCTTCGCCGTGATTGCCCTCATGACCGTTGAGGCCGAAGAGGCGTTCTTTGAGGATGGGGTCGGCGCCGTTCCAGAGGGCAAGGCCGAAGCACAGGCGGCCCTTGGCGTCGGTCAGACCGAGGAGACCATCTTCACCCCAGCGGTAGGCGCGAGCGGCGGCATGATCGTGAGGGAAGGCATTCCAAGCGTCGCCGTTGGCGGAGTAGTCTTCCCGGACCGTACCCCACTGGCGATCGGCGAGGTAGGGCCCCCAGCGTTTCCAATACACCTCTTGGCGGACGTCTTGATCGAGGCGGTCGCGCTCGGCGGTAGCAGGGAGGGATGACGAAGAATCGGTAGCGGACATAAGGAAAAAGGAGGTTAGGTCGGGTTCGAGGGGATCTAAAGCAGATGCTGCGGAATTAATTTCGTTCGTCGCTCGCGGAGGGGCTGGAGGCGGACTAGAGATGAGGCGTGAAATTTGATGTTGTGATTACTGGAGGTGGATTTGCGGGGGCCTATGCGGCGCGGGCTTTGGTGAAGGCGTGGGGCAAGGAGGCGGCGCAGAAACGGGTGGCGTTGATCGCGGAGCAAAATGTGTTGGTGTTTCAACCGATGCTGGCGGAAGTCGCGGGATCGGCGCTTTCGCCGACGGATGTGGTGAATCCGTTAAGGGAGTTTTGTGCGGGGGTGACGGTGCTGCAGGGTCGGGTGACGACGATTGATTGGCGGGCGAAGGAGCTGGTATTGGACGGGGGCCGTTTTACGCGAAACCACCGGGTGGGATTCGGGCATCTGGCGCTGACGTTGGGCAGCGTGACGGATATGAGCAAAGTGCCCGGAATGGCGGAGTATGGGCGGCCGTTGAAGACGGTGGCGGATGCGCTGCGGTTGCGGGCGGCGGTGATCAATCGGATGGAGGAAGCGAATTTGGTGGAAGACGGGGCGCTGCGCCGGCGGTTGCTGACATTTGTGGTGGTGGGTGGCGGTTACACGGGAGTGGAAACGGCGGGGCAGGTGTTTGATTTGGTGCGAGCGGTGGAGCCGATGTATAGCCGCGTGAAGCGGGATGAATTGCGGGTGGTGCTGGTGCATAGCCGCGGGGAGTTACTGGCGGAAATCGGCCCGGAACTGGGTAGTTATGCGCGGGAAGCGTTGGAGAAACGGGGGCTGGAGATTCGGCTGAATTCGCGCGTGCAGGAAGTGACCGCTTCGCGTGTGATCTTGAATCAAGGTGATGATATCGAGACGCATACCATCATCTCAACGATCGGGAATTCGCCGAATCCGGTGGTGACTAAACTCTGCGATGAGATCGGGGTGACGCGGGATCGTGGGCGCGTCGTCGTGGATTCGAACCTACGGGTGAACGGGTTCGATGAATTGTGGTCGGCCGGGGACGGCGCGCAGGTGCCGTGGAGTGATCGGGGCGAGCTGAAAGATGCGCCGCCGACGGCGCAGTTTGCGATGAGGCAAGGGGCGTTGCTTGGACGGAATATGGCGGCGGCGTTGAGCGGTGGAGAGCTGCGGTCGTTTACGTTTCGTTATCTGGGGCAACTCGCGTCGATCGGGTCGCACGAGGCGGTGGCAGAAGTCATGGGCATGCGGTTCAGAGGCTTTATCGCGTGGTGGATGTGGCGCACGATTTATCTGAGTAAGTTGCCCGGCTTGAAACGTAAGCTGCGGGTGGTGGTCGGCTGGACGTTCGATCTCGTATTTGCACGAGATATTAGCCTGGTCTTACCGCCGCCGGAAGACGTGTTGCGGGCGATTCATTTGCAGGTGGACGAGGAATTGTTTGCGGCGGGCGATCCTTGCCGCGGGGTCTTCTACGTGCGCACGGGGGCGGTGGTGTTGGCGAGCGTATCCGGTGAACAACGACGCTACGGGGCGGGCGACGTGATTCACCGTGAAGCCTTGGATGCGACGGGGTGCTGGAAGGGGCAGGCGCGGGCGACCGAGAGCAGCGATCTGGTCGTGTTTCGCCAGATGGCGCTGAAGCTGTTGCAGGAGGATTTGGAGATTCGCGGGGTGAAGCGGTAGAGCGGAGAGGCAGGTTTTGTTTGACCACGAATGGACACTGATGGCTTCACTACCGTTTCGCCTGACGGAGTAATCTATTTGGGCCGAGAGGCAGGGTGCGGACCGGGGGGCAGGGAACGCTGGCTAAAGCTCAGCGCAACGTCTGCGGGAGAATGACTAGGGGCGGAAGGTGGCTAGTTTTTGCTCATAGTCGGCGGGATGGATAGCAGCGGGGAGATGGAGCGGAGTGGCGGTAGGGGTGTTGTCGCGGGATTCGTCGACGAGGGCGCGCCAGGCATTGCGTTTGCCCTCGGGACCATGGCCGAGCAGGGAGCTGAGGCGTTTTTGAAGGGCAGGGTTGGCGTCGACGATGTTGTAGTTTTCGTCGGGGTCATACTGCAGATCATAGAGCATGGCTTCGAGGACTTCGTCTTTTTGGTTAACGAATTCGGTGTAGGCGTAACGGGTGGTGCGGATGGAGTCGCCGAGGTTGTAGCGGGTGAAGGCGGCGGGTTTCCAAGGGGCGGCCGGATCCTCGAGCAAAGGCACGAGGGTGGTGCCGTGGAGGTTGAATATGGAGCCGTCGTTGTCGGTGGTGGCGGTGGGTCGGTCGATGCCGGCGAGATCGCAAAGGGTGGGGTAGAGATCGACGGATTCGATGAGGGCGGAGACCCGTTGGCCGCCACCGAGATCGGGGTCGCGAATGATGATGGGGATCTGGGTTGAGGTGTTGTAGAGGGCGTGTTTGGCCCAGAGGGTGTGCTCGCCAAGGTTCCAGCCATGATCGCCCCAAACGACGATGGTGGTTTGATCGTAAAGGGAGACGCCGTCGGCATCGTGAGTGGTTTTGAGTTTTTGGATGATGCGTTCGATCTGAGCGTCGACGTAGCTCACGGTCGCGTAGTAGCCGCGGATGAGGGAGCGGGCGTAGTCGTCGGTGACCCGGGTTTCGGCGGCGTCGGCAAACGCGACCTCTGCGTAGTTACGAAGCTCGCCCCAGTTGTGAATCGAGCGGCGGGGAGCCTTGATGGGCAGCGCGTAGTTGGGGGGCAGTTGAATCGATTCTTCGGGGTAGAGGTCCCAGTATTTTTGCGGGGCCCAGAAAGGCAGATGAGGGCGGGGGAACCCGACGCAGTAGACGAAGGGGGAGTCCTTGAGGGTGTCGAGTTTGGCGATGACGTCGGCGGCGTTACGGCCGTCTTCGTAAGCCTCGTCGTGGTTGTTTGCCCCGGTACCGATTTCGTAGGCGGGGATGCCGCCCCACGGGTGTTGTTCTTTCTTCAGATCGTCCCACAGCGAACCGTCGTCGTCCTTATTGTGATAGACCTTACCGATAGAGTGGAGGGTGTAGCCGTGGTTCTTGAAATGCTGGGGCAGGGTAGTGCCGGGGTGATTCACGCCCGCGGGGGTGCCAGCGTCCTCGAGGTCGAGCCGGGACGTGTAGGTCCAGTGGCGGCCCCAGCTTTGGCCGGGCTCCTTGTAGGGGCGCGAGCCAGTGAGCAGACTGAGGCGGGACGCGCCGCAGATGGGCACAGAGCAGTAGGCGCGTTCGAAAGTCGTGCCTTCGCGAGCGAGGGTATCGAGCGCGGGGGTGTGCATGAGCGATTGGCCGTGAAGCGTGGGGACGGACTCAAACTCGGCGAGTTGTGGTCGTAGATCGTCGACCATGATCAGCATAACGTTCTTGGTCTTCGCGACGGCGGCGGTGCTGGTCAGTAGCGCGGCGAGACCGGTAAGGGCGAGGGAGCGCCGGAGGGAGTAACGGCGCAGGCAGCCGGACGAGAAGAAGAAGCCTAGGGGGCGATGCATGATCAAAAGGGGGACAGGCTTTTTAGTAGTGACTGGGGCGGTAGTCTTCGGGGGTGAGTTTACCTTCGAATTCGGGTTCAACCTGTTTCCACTGGGAGGTTTGATCGAGGGGGTGGAGGGTCGGTTTCAGAAGGATGGCAGCCGGGCGTTCGAGCACGAAGTCGTGGTGGGCAGCGAGATGGGTGCGAAGGCGGGCGCGGAGGCGTTCGGTGGTGGCGGTGTGTTCGGGAAGGTCGGCGAGATTGTGATGTTCGAAAGGGTCTGCAATCACGTCGTAGAGTTCGAGTTTCGGCGTGTGAGGGAATGCGTTGGCGCCTTTGGCGATGAAGGCATTGACGACGGGGTTAACGCCGAAGTTACGTTCGTGGATAGCCTGAGCGTTGAAGTTTTCGGTGAGTTTGTAGCGCTGCTCGATGATGGTGCGCGCGGGGAAGACTTTGGCTTTTTGCACGTTCTGCCACGTTTGCACGCCGATTACGGCGTCGCGGGCCTGGGCGACCTGTCCTTCGATGAGCGGGTGGAGCGAAACTCCATCGAGTTCGGCGGGCACCTGGCCGCCGGCCCACTCGATAAAGGTGGGCAGAATATCGGTGAGGCTGATGAGAGCGTCGGTGGACTTGCCCGCGTGACGGTTGGCGGGAAAACGAATCAGGAGGGGGACGCGTAGGCCTTGATCGGATACGGTATATTTACCGTCGATGCCGTGATCGGCGGCGTAGATGAAGATCGTGTTTTCCCATTGGCCAGTTTGCTTCAGGAGTTCGATGACGCTTCCGACCTGCCGATCGTCGGTGGCGATACTATCGTAGTAGCCGGCGCGTTGTTTGAGGTTGGGTTTCGAGTAGGCTCCGGGAGGGGTGTAGGCTTGATCAAGGAGGAGAGCAGGTCGATCGGGATAGGGGCCGTGCGGAAAGTCGGAAGCGAGAAAGATGCAGAACTTGCTAGTGGCGTTGCTGAGGTAGTTTTTCAGGTCGGCTAAGGGCAGGACGTCACGGGCCTCTTTCGGGCTCTTCACGGCCGGAAAGTAGGCGTCCCAAGCGTAAACGGAGTCGGGCTTCACGTGACTCTTGCCGGCGAGGATGGTTTCGTAGCCGAGTGGTCCCAAGTAGTGCGGGGCACTTCGCAAGCCTGGGCGACTGGGAATGTGGTTCATGTAAGACCCGTGGCCGAGGGGGAGGAGACCGGTGTAGAGAGTGGATCGACTGGGGGTGCAGATCGACATGCTGGTGTAGGCGCGAGTGAACTGGAGACTCTCACCGACGAGGGCATTAAGATGTGGGGTGATGACGTGAGGGTTGCCGGCGAATCCGTAGTCCCAGTAGTTTTGATCGTCGGCGAGGTAGAAGACGATGTTGGGTCGATCCTCAGCAGCTTTGGCGGTGGGTAGGCTCGGGGCGGCGACCAAAATTGTGCCGACCCAGATCAGGCTGGAGCGAAGTCGAGTCAACGAGCTGGGTAGCGCGAATGACGGAAAAAATTTCATGAGGAAGAGGTCGAGTCGGGGCGGCAGTATTCCACTCCAGGTTCCCAGTCTACCAAACAAATACGAGCTTCCCAAGGAACGAAAAAAGCGGTGGCGATGGCGTGGGGGATGAATTAAATAAAACCTTCAATACCGTTGAGGACTACCCTCAATTCTTAGACCGTTGGGTCAACCGGACTGGTTGTTCTAACTTTAGATCAAACCATAACGATTCATCCGAATCCCTTGCTCGCTAACGAGAACGATCGGTGTTGGGTTGAGATAACGATGCTTCGAAACTCTGATCCATTGCCCGCGACCAGGGGCAAACCCCGACGGGCCACCCAGAAAGATATTGCTGAGGTGTTGGGAGTGAGTATCGCGGCGGTATCCCAATCACTGAGTCCGGGGAAGAACTCGACGATTCACATTCCGGAGAAGACGGTAAAGAAGGTCCACGCGGTGGCGAAGCGGTTGAAGTATCGGCCGCATGCGGGGGCGCGTTCGATTCGCACGAGTCGGTTCCAGAACATGGGTTTCTTCTTCGCAAAACAAGGTGCCCACACTCACTTGCCGGATGATTATTTGGCGGGGTTTCATGATGCGGCGGACAGGCACGGCTACGGTATCACGCTGATCCGATTGCCGCAGGAAGTGGATAACGTGAAGGCGCGTTTACCGACACTTTTTGATCAGCATAATTTGGATGCGTTGGTGATCGCGAGTTACCACTACATGACGAAACACATCCATGAGCGACTGGTGGAGGATCGACTACCGGTCGTCTACATCAACGAGAGTCAGCGGTTTAATGCGGCGTTTGTGGATGACGTCAAAGGGAGTGAGATTATGACCCAGCACCTCATCTCGCGAGGTTACCGGAAGATTTGTTTCACGCATCGTAAGCCCTACCATGATCCAGATATCGAGACCATGCACTACAGTGCGTCGGCGCGGTTGGAGGGTTACCGGAACGCCATGCGGGCAGCGGGGCTCGAGCCGACGGTGGTCTACTTTTTCGCCGACGAAGTGATCGGGTTTCGCGAAGAATTCCCGGATGATTGGTGGAAACAGGTGAAGGGATGTGACGCTATTTTCGCCTCCGATGATGAGCTGGTGAATCGGATCGCACGATTTTTCTACGAGCAGAAAATCAGGGTGCCGGGAGAAATCGCGTTGGCGGGTTACAACGGTGACTACGCCGCGCTTTCGGCGTGGCGGCGGCTGACCACGATAAGGGTGCCGGCGTATGAGATTGGAGTCGCTGCCTTCGAAATGGCGCAGCAGCTCGTGGAGCAGCCGGAGTTGAAACAAGTGCCGTCACGGGTGTTTGTGCCCGAGCTGATCGAAGGTGAGACGGCGAGCGCGCTGCGGGCGAAAGTTCAATGACCAGGGTTTAGGGTCGAATGACCGAGGGGTTGGTGAGGAAGATAAAAAAGCCGTAAAGGTAAAGATTGAGGGGACTAGCTGGAGAGGCGGAGGGGGAGTTGGCGGAGGCGTTGGCCGGTGGCTTGGTAGACCGCGTTGGTGAGGGCGGGGGCAAGAGGCGGGGTGCTCGGTTCGCCGGCACCCCCCATGGTCGCACCGCTGTTGATGACGTGGACTTCGATGGGAGGTGACTCGGACAGGCGTAGCGGAGGATAGTCGTGGAAATTGCTTTGAGCGACGGCACCGTTGGCGATGGTGATTTCGCCGTGAAGGGCGGCCGTGAGACCGTAGATGATGCCGCCTTCCATTTGAGCGGCGAAGCCATCGGGGTGAACGACGTAGCCGGCATCAGCGGCACACACGATGCGATCGACCCGAATTGTTCCGTTGGTTACTTCGACGATAACCACCTCGGCCACGATGGTGCCGAAGGAACTATGGATGGCGATGCCTCGCCCCCAGCCGGCGGGCAACGGGCGCCCCCAGTCAGCCTTGGCAGCGGCGAGTTCGAGGACGGCCTTAAGCCGGGGAGCGTTGGCTAAAAGCGAGCGGCGGTAGCCGAACGGATCTTGGTTTGCGGCGATGGCAAGTTCGTCGATGAACGACTCGGTAAAGAAAGCGTGGTGGGAGTGATCGACACTGCGCCAATAGCCCCAAGGCACGTGAGTTTTGCTCTTCACCGAGTTGATCGCTTGGTGGGGGATGGCGTAGGGGATCGTGGTGGCTTCGCCGGGATCGCGTTTGTCGTTGTATTGGTTTTCCCACGCTTGGGGGCGACCGTCGGTATCGAGGGCGGCACGGAAGCGGGAGATGCCAGCCTGGCGGTAAAAGTCGTGGCGAATGTCCTCTTCGCGGGACCAGAGAAGTTTGACGGGGTAGTCGACCGTGGCGGCGATGCGGGCGGCTTGCACCGTGGCGTCGGACATGGAGCGACGGCCAAATCCGCCGCCGAGAAATTGATTATGGAGGCTCACTTGTTCGACGTCGAAATCGATGGCCTGGGCGGCGTCGGCCGCGAAGCCGAGCGGGTTTTGCGAGCCGGTCCAAAGTTCGCAGCGACCATCGTGAACCCAGGCAGTGCAGTTCATCGGCTCCATGGGAGAGTGGGCGAGGTAAGGCACTTGGTAGCGCGCGCTGACGACCTGGTGAGCGGAGGCGATGGCGGGAGCGGTATCGCCGAGGTGGACGTCTTTTTTCCACGCGTTGGGGTCGTCGAGGGCGGCGTTGAATTGCGCAAAGATATCGGCCGATTGGCGGGAGTCCTGGCTGGTCGGGCTGAACTTGATGTTGAGTTGAGCGAGGGCTTGTTGGGCTTGCCAATAGCCGTCGGCCAAGACGGCCACGGCGTCACCGAGATTGATAATCTTGAGCACGCCGGACATAGCCATAGCCGCGGTTTCGTCGTAGGACGTGACGGTGGCACCGAAGACTGGCGCGGCGCGCACGGTGGCGTATTTCATCCCGGGCAGAGACACATCGAGGCCGAACTGAGCCGAACCGTCGACCTTGAGCTCGGTGTCGTAGCGAGGGAGCGAGCGGCCCATGAGTTTGTATTGCGCCGGCGTTTTGAGGACCGGTTGGGCGGGGGCGGAGAGGGCGGCGGCGGGCGCGAGACTGGCGAAGGTGGTGCGGCGATTGGAAGCGGAGTGGATGATGTGGCTGTCGGCGGCGGTGAGCTCGGCGACGGGAACTTGCCATTGATCGGCGGCGGCTTGGAGGAGCACGGCTTTGGCGGATGCGCCGGCGACGCGCATGGAGATCATGCCAGTGAAACGGGTGGAGGCGCTGCCGCCGGTGACCTGGAGGTTGCTGAGCTGGCTGACGGTGAGAAAGAGTCCCTTGGCCGTCTCAAAGAGGAAGGAAGGGAACTGAGTTTCGCCCGCGACAAAGCCCTGAATGAAAGCGTGGTTGGCGTATTCGCGGTCGGCGGGGGCTTCGAGAATGGTCACGTTATCCCAGTCTGCGTCCATCTCGTCGGCCAGCATCATGCCGAGGGTGGTGCGCACGCCTTGGCCCATTTCGGCGTGAGGCACGTAGACGGTAACGGTGTTATCGGGGGCGATTTTAATCCAAATATCGAATACAGTCTCGCCGTCGCTGGCGATGAGGGGAGCGACCTTGTCGGCGCGGTTGCCGGGGCGGATGGCGACGCCGATGATGACGGCGCCACCGGCGAGCACGCCGGAAGTGATGAAGGCGCGACGGGACCACTTACCCATGGGAAACCTCCTGGTGGGAGCGAAGGGTGGCGGCCGCGCGATGAATGCCGCGGCGAATGCGTGGGTAGGTGCCGCATCGACAGATGTTGCCGGTCATGGCGGCATCGATGTCGGCATCGGTGGGGTGCGGATTGGCGGCGAGCAGCGCGACAGCCGACATGATTTGGCCGGACTGGCAGTAACCGCACTGCGGCACGTTTTCATCGATCCAGGCCTGTTGCACGGCATGGCGAGCATTGTCGGAGCCGGTGATCCCCTCGATGGTGGTGATGGCTTGGTCGGCGACGTTGGCGACGGGGGTGATGCACGCCCGGATGGGTTCACCATTGAGGTGGACGGTGCAGGAGCCGCACAGGCCCAGGCCGCAACCGAATTTAGTGCCGGTCAGACCAGCCTTTTCGCGAATAACCCATAGCAACGGCATCGCAGGATCGACGTCGAAGGACTGGGATTGTCCATTAAGAGTGAAAGTAACAGACACGACGAAAACGGGAGCGGGCGGTTGAGCACTTAGATGAGTGAGTTAGGCAGGGTTAGGAGACAGCAGAGAGGGAGAAAGACAAATTGGCGCGGACGCTATTCACAAAATACGTCTCCCCTTTCGATGGTCGAGCTAACCGGTTCGCTAAAACGATGAGGAAAAAGTGACCCCTCCGCCTGGGCTTTATTTGTAAGCGAGCTTCAAAAGCATTTGGCCAGACCACGATTCGGTGCCAGAAAAATTCCACTCATCGCCTCCATCCGAACGGCATTGCGGCGACGTGATACTCATGTGTTTTAAGCCATTTCAGTCTCCGTCCAGCTTCCGTGGCCGCACCCTGCTTCGGGTAGTCCTCAGCGGGCTCGGTTTTTGTCTAATGTTCTCGTTCGCTCGTAGTGCGACGCCCCCGACGGTCGAATTTATGCGGGGAGAGAACTTCGTCACGCGGACATTTAACACGACCATTGGTGCGAGGGTGCGAGGAACGGGTCCACTCGCATTCCAGTGGTTCAAAGAAGAGCTTCCGCTCGCGGGGGAGACCGCGCCCTCACTCACGATCACCAACATCACTCAAGCCGACGCGGGTCACTACCACTTTGTGGTCTCGAACTCGGCTGGTTCGATCCGAAGTCCGATGTATGCGCTAGGCGTAGTGCCGCACAATAGTCCGTCATTTGTTTCGGATGAACGTCGGCATATCATAATTTCAGCTTCTAGGTCTTTCAGCCTCAATCCGCTCCTGCGGGATTTCGTGGGCGAATCGACCTTTCAGTGGTTTTTCAATGATCAGCCGTTGGTCGGTGAGACCGAGCAATCCCTGCGACTGAGAGCGAGCACCCATGGTCACGGGCAATATCACTTGGTGGCAACGAACGCAGTGGGTGCAGGTCGCACGCCGTATTATACGGTCGATATCGGGCAGGCGGGAGCAGCAAACGAATGGACCGATCATATACGCCACGAGAATCGCGTTTACTTCCTGCTCCCGGCGACAGACACGATTCGCCGGTATGATTTGGAGCAGGGGCTCTTTTTGTCCGATATTACGCTCACGGAAGCCGATAATCAGTTCATTATTCTGGCGGATAAAATTTACTACGAATCCGATGGAAACTCCGTTCGCCGGGTCGGCTTGGATGGGCAGGGAGATGAGCTCGTTTATCAGTCCGAAATCTTCATTCAGACCCTCTTTGGTTGGGGGCAGTTTCTCTTCGTGAGAAGGGGCCAAACGTCGAGCCCGGTGCGGGTCGACATCGATACGCTGGCGGTCGCGGGAGTGGGCACGTCATATTGGGACGGTGATTTTTCCCGAAACGTTTCGGTGGCACCGAGTCTACGCCGGGTCTTCGCGGTTCGTGATGAAGTCAAAGCAGTTGATTTTGATACATCTGGCATCGTTACGGAGGATGACTCCCGGAGTTATGGGTGGAGTGGATTCGCCTATTCGAACCAGGCTTGGGTGGTTGGGGATGAAACCGTTTTAATCACGAGCAGTGGGGCTAGTTACCGCACGGCCGATCTCGGTTACATCGCCTCGGTCGGAACCGTGGTCGATGTGGATGAAGCCGCGAACGGGGAGATCTTCACGATTCATAATGAAAACCTGGTGCGGTTTAATCAGAGCTTGGAGGAAACGGGGCGCTACGAATTGGGTTCTGCGGTGCATGCGATTGCGACCTATGGCACCAACGTATTCCTTTTTCGCCAACCGCTCAGCACTGACGATAGCATCGCGGTCTCCAAGCTGGGGACCTTCTGGTTTGCCCCTCGATTGCGGCAACCTAACCAAAGTCCCGGGGCCAGTCCGCTTGATCCTTCATTCGTGCTGCAGGATAAACGGGGCGAACTCCTGTTGATCAATCCGGCGCATAAGAGCGTGGAGATCTGGTTGGCGGCGGCCCGCGGCTTCACGGACAATATTCGGCTGGCGGAAGCACCCACGCACGCGACCTATTCTTCGGCTTGGGATCGGTTGCTGCTCGCCTACTCGGATGGACGCATCATGCAGCTGGACCTGAGCAAAGGCACTGGCCTCTGGGAAGCACGTTTTGGTCAGACTCCGATTGCATTGAAAGGCATGGTCGCGGCGGGAAATTACTTGGTCACGGCCGATACGGTGGGCGCTTGGGTCTCCCACCTGAGTTACAATCAATTTGGGCAGAGGGCCACGAGGTTGGAATGGGGTCGGGGAGTTCGGAGCGGCGGCTTGGAGTGAACAATCGCAGCGGATTTTTCACACGCACCCAGTCTCTTCGACTTTGAGTGCGACTTCGATGCAAACCAGCGGTCAGCTCATCAGGCATGACATTATACAAAGTAGGTTTCTCGGTCGGAACCGAACCATCGTGTTCAATCCGTCGGGCAATCAAGTGCTCTTGGATAGCGGGGAGTTTATTAATACCCACACGCTGCAGCCTAGCAATCGATTGAGCAGTGAGCTTGATGCTGCCGTTTGGATGGGGGATCGTCTATTCACCGCGAAGGCGATGGCTCGCGGGGTGCGAGTGACGCGGTGGGGCGGAACGAATTATGGTCAGGATGCGGTGATCGAAGCCCCCGGTTCTGATCCCCATCTCTTTGTTTCGGCGGATGGTGAACTGATCCTCGTGACTCGGGCAATTGACCGCACGGTTTTCTCGTTGTTTGACGAGAATTTGAATCCAATTTTTCGCCAGTCTCATCGTGGCGCTGATTTGTTGGATGACACGGTGCGGCTGAGCAATTTATCCACCCGGGTGAATTTGCCGGCCGCGAACGACAACCCGCTTGTCGTGGGATTTGTGATACGGGGCGATTCCCCGATGCGTGTATTACTCCGTGCGATCGGGCCGGGGTTGGCTCAGTTTGGGATCGATGATCACGTGGCCGATCCGCAAATTCGGGTATATGATTCCTCGGCTGAAATCGTGACAGTGGTTGATGATTGGTCGGCAGAAACGGCGGCGGGAATTGAGTCCGCGGCGGTGGCAGTGGGGGCTTTTCCATTGAAGCAGGGCAGTGGGGACGCAGCCATCGTGTTGACGTTGCCACCCGGACCCTACACGGCGCAGGTATCGCGGGCGCGGGGAAGTGGTCGCAACGTCCTTTTTGAGGTCTATGATTACAGCGAAGCGGGAACGACGAGTCGCCTAGTGAATTTGTCTACTCGCACCGA
>Ga0222654_1000363_pt1 | contig 32330 bp, 37 predicted proteins | sample AntAcemetagen421_FD_179805 | JGI IMG/M metagenome (GOLD analysis project Ga0222654, IMG submission 179805) | Saline water microbial communities from Ace Lake, Antarctica - #421 | ecosystem: Environmental > Aquatic > Non-marine Saline and Alkaline > Saline | place: Antarctica: Ace Lake...
TAAAAGAAGTAGAAAAATTGATAAATTACCGACCTATTAGAAAGTTCAATTACAACAACCCTATTGAAACCCTAAAAAATAAAACTGTTGCACTTATCGGTTGAACTCAGCAAAGCACAGCGCGACCTCATTTTTAATTCAATTGAGATAATAGAAGAGCGCTTTGGGCCTCAGGGTGATCCTGGTTACCCTGATTGGGCAAAAGAAGTTTATGCGACTGTCGGTGGCGCGCCACATTTAGACGGGGAGTATACCGTCTTTGGTAAAGTAGTTGAAGGCTTGGATATCATAGATGAAATAGCTGGCGTAGCGACAAATCAACGCGATAAACCACTTGCAGATATTCGAATGGATATCAAAGTAGTAAGCATGAGCAAGTCTGAGATTACTAAGAAATACGGCATCACCTACTCAAAATAGAGTTCATTGAAAGTACTAATTACAGGATCAAATGGTCTATTAGGCCAAAAAATTGTCAAGCTAATACTGGACAAGGGGCAGGATGAGTTAATTGCGACAGCAAGAGGAACGAATCGTTTACCATACCCAGAGTCGAATTACAGGTTTGACCAAATGGATATCACGGACCAATCTCAAGTAGATAAAGTTATTGATAAGTACAGTCCAGACGTGGTTATACACACTGCTGCAATGACCAATGTAGACCAATGTGAAACTGATCGTGAGGATTGCTGGAAACAAAACGTAGATGCAGTTGAATTCCTTATTACAGCTTGCGAAAGGACAAAAAGTTTCCTTTTGCACCTATCTACAGATTTCATTTTTGACGGGGAGGATGGTCCCTATGACGAGGAGGCAGCAGCGAATCCAATAAGTTATTATGGAGGGAGTAAGTTGGCGGCCGAAAAACTTCTTCTTAATTCTGGTATCAAGTATGCAATTGCTAGAACCGTTGTGGTGTATGGTATAGCACACGATATGAGTCGTACGAATATAGTTTTATGGGTGAAGAAGAGTCTTGAAGATGGCAAAGCAATCAAAGTCGTTGATGATCAGTTGAGAAGCCCAACCCTTGCAGAAGACTTGGCGATGGGCTGTTATCTTATTGCTGAAAAGAGAGCGGAAGGTATTTTCAATATTTCAGGCAAAGACCTACTTACTCCATATGAAATGGCTTTGAAGACAGCTGCTTATTTCAATTTGGACACCAGTACAATGGAAAAGGCTGATTCTTCTACGTTTACACAAACAGCAAAGCGTCCACCAAAAACAGGGCTAATTATTGACAAAGCAATCAAAGTGTTAGGCTACAGTCCTCATAGTTTTGATGAGGGTATTGCTGTACTTCAATCGCAAATGCAATAAGATTGTATTGTTTACAATAAACCTGTGGAGCAGACTACTTGCCTCTTATTTATCTGCTTTTATCGCCATTCTCAAGAAGAATAGAAAACCACCAACGGTTATTGTCAAACAGATAATCATGCCTATAATAGCTTCTTGACTCATCTTTTTACGAATTTTTTATAAAACCATCCATTAAGTGTAACTGCTATCAACAAGGCCAAGCCCCATTGAGTAATGATGCTTGCATTACTAAATCTATCGAAAACATTCCAGTTACCATCAGCGTCAAACCATGGGTATTCGCTGTAGCCTTGGTCCATCCACCAATAGGTAAGAAAGATACCTGCGAAAAAGATGAAGCCCATCATAGTGGCGAAATAATACTTAGATACTATGAAATCAGAATTTTCATCAATAAAGTCTTTCTTGAATTTTAATGGGCCATACTTAAGTACTAAGAAAGCAATGAAGATACCACTTACCAGCAGGCCGACACCCCAAACCCAGTCTTGATTTTCAAAAACTGCCAAACTCCAGGCGGAGGGAAAGCCAGCGACAATACAAGCCGCTCCTGCAATAAAGGCAGCCTTCTTTTTGGAAATTTCATAGTCAGTTAAATTTTTAATAATTAACTGCAACATCGGTAAAATAGAGCTAAAGGCGGCCATAGCGAAGGCACCAAAGAATATCCATGATAGAAACGGTCCTCCAGGCATTTGTGCAAATAATTGTGGTAATACAGTAAATACTAATGCTGTGTTACCACCATGCAAGAACTCAATAGCGTCATCTGCAGAAGCTGACATGGCAAAAACTGCCGGCAAGATTGCCATAGCAGCTAGTAAGGCAGCTGTATTGTTTCCAAATGCACCTAAGAAGGTGTTAAGGGTCACATCTTCTTTGGCCCTTGAAAATGCACCAATTGTGATCATTAATCCCCAACCTGCACCTGTACTCCAAGCAGAATCAGTGATTGCTTCAATCCATATTTTAGGGTCTTTGAATAATTCAACATCTATGGTAAAAAGGTATTCCAACCCTTGATAACCACCGGGCATTTGAATTGCAAAGGCGGAAACCACCATAAGCAGAATGAAGAGAGTAGGAATTAGAATCTTGTTGACTTTTTCAAGACCATTTTTAATGCCTTTGCCCAGCACCCAAATGGCAAGTGAAATAGTAATAATGTAGCATAGCACAGCCTCCCAACTTGAGTTTGAAAGTCCTGCCCAAAAGTTATCTAGAAAATTCAAATCAGGATTACCGATCTTATCGTTCATGGCCCCCGATCCAAAAATATATTCTGCTAGATTTTGCGTGTTAAGCATGAAATAGCGCAGTGACCAGCCGGTAACTACTGAATAGTAAAAGGCAATACCAATGGTTACAAGCGTGACAAAAACCCCCATCCAGGTATATTTTTTGCCTCCCAAGCTGCCTAAAGATCCGATTGTTCCTTTTTTATAGTATTTGCCTATGGCGAGTTCTGCCATGAGTAATGGTATGGACCACACCACTAAAAAGAACATCCAAAGGATGATGAACGTACCTCCATACTCACCGGCAATTCTAGGGAAGCGCCATAGGTTTCCGGCACCAATGGCCATACCTAAAGCTGCAAGAATAATGCCCCACCGATTACTGAACTCTTCTTTTTGAACTGCCATTTATAGCTAGTGCTTTGTATTTATGAGTTAATGATTGTTATTAATTGCAAATAGGAAAAGTAACCTAATTATCTATAATCACAAAAAGACTGTGGCTAATGGCAAATAGGTTATGTCATTTGTAAATAGGCAGTAATTTTGTAGTTGAAATGGCAAAGGATCACACTAATTTCTTCAATAACGTATATGAGGTGGTACGTTTGATACCTCATGGCAGAGTGACGAGTTATGGAGCCATTGGGCACTATCTTGGTTCAAAAGGTAGCGCTAGAGTAGTGGGTTGGGCAATGAATGCCTCGCATATCATGGATGACGTTCCTGCTCACCGAGTAGTAAATCGAGCGGGAGTATTAACTGGTAAACATCATTTCGATACGGTCAACCCAATGCAAGAACGATTGGAGGCGGAAGGCGTTATTGTAGTGAATGATAAAATCCAGAACTTGAAAGAGGTCTATTGGGACCCGACTGAGGAACTAGCCCTCTAATTCTCCTATATTTGCCAAGCGAATTGAACGACAACACTTTTTATAAATAAATGGAAGTCTTACTGACCTCAGAAGGTATCATCGCCTTACTCACTCTTACTTTTCTTGAAATTGTTCTAGGGGTAGATAACATCATTTTCATATCTATTATTTCCAATCGACTGCCAGAACATCAGCAGCGTAAAACAAGAAATCTAGGCTTATTTCTCGCACTTGTCATGCGAATCGGCCTACTATTAGGCATCAGTTGGATTATCGGTTTCACCGAACCTTTGTTTACCGTCTTGGAGCATGACATCAGTATCAAAGACCTTATTTTAATCATTGGCGGCCTGTTTTTGATTGGTAAGAGTACAACAGAGATCCATGAGTCACTTGAATTAGACGAACATGAAGAAAAGAAAAAGGTAGCGACCTCTGTGAGTAAGGTTATTCTTCAGATAGTGGCCTTGGACATGGTGTTCTCATTTGATTCCATCTTAACAGCCGTAGGGTTGACTACTGAGGTTATGATTATGATTGTAGCGGTTATCATCGCGATGGTAGTCATGATGACCTTTGCTGGTCGTATCAGTAACTTTATTAATAAGCATCCATCACTTCAGATGTTGGCTATGTCTTTCTTAATCCTAATTGGATTCATGTTGGTTTTAGAAGGCCTTGGTGAACATATTCCTAAGGGCTATATCTACTTTGCAGTATTCTTCTCCTTGACCGTTGAGTCATTGAACATGCGCAGAAGAAGAAAAATCGCTGCGCTTAAACTGAGAAAAAAGATTACGAGCTAGTACCCGCTTTCTTTGAGATCATCAGTAATCCTAAAAATGTCAGCGCTCCATTGAGTGCAAGGACAAAGAAGCCAAACCAGCCGTCAGTGTTTAAATCAATGATATAGGATAGTATTGGTGCTGCAATGCATACGATCATTACATACTTATCCTGAACGCTTCTTTTCGTCAATAGTCCAAAAGAGAACAACCCAAGTAGTGGGCCATAGGTATAGCCTGCAGCCCTAAAGATGGAGTTGATCACACTGTCATCATTGATCGCACTAAACACTAGAATGGTTAAAAACAGTATTACGGAAAAAGCTATATGCACTTTGAGTCGAGTACGCTTTTTCTCTGACTCTTCTTTGTTATCAAAGTTTAAGAAATCTACACAAAAGGCAGTGGTTAAGGCTGTAAGTGCAGAGTCCGCACTTGAATAAGCTGCTGCAATAATGCCTAGTAAGAAGACTACACCAGCGAAAGTTCCCAAGTGATTAAGTGCTAATAATGGATACAACCCATCGGTTCTTGCTGGTATTTCAATACCGTTTTGTTCTGCATAGAAATAAAGTAGTGCTCCCATACACAGAATTAGAATATTGGCAACCACCAAAATGATACTAAACCAAAATATGTTCTTTTGCGCATCCTTAAGGGATTTGCAAGTCAGGTTCTTTTGCATCATATCCTGATCCAAACCCGTCATGACAATGGCTATCAAGGCTCCAGAAATAAACTGTTTAGGAAAGAACTTAGGACTTCCCCATTCGAAATAGAAGGTCTTTGACAAGTCACTTGCCTGAATTTCTCCAATGGCCTCGGATATGCTCCAACCAAGCTCTTTGGTAATGATGAAGATGGTCGTTACTATGGCAATTAAGAGAAATGAGGTCTGCAATGTGTCTGTCCAAACTATCGTTTTAATACCACCTTTAAAGGTATAGACCCAAATCAAAAGAATGGTCACTGCTACGGAGACCCAGAAGGGAACTCCGAAGCTATCGAACAAGGCAGTTTGCAATACAATAGCAACCAGAAATAGCCTGAATGCTGCTTGCACTGCTCGTGAAAGCAAGAAGAAAGCAGATCCTGTTTTGTATGACCAGAAGCCAAATCGCTGCTCTAAGTATCCATAAATAGAAACAAGATTAAGTCGATAGTAAAGCGGTAGCAATACTTTAGCGATCACCAGATAGCCCAAGAGATAGCCTAGAACTACTTGGAAGTAGGAAAAAAAGCTATTTCCAACCTCACCAGGTACTGATATAAAAGTAACTCCGGATAAGGACGCTCCGATCATGCCGAAGGCTACTAAAAACCATGGAGACTGTTTATTGGCTGTAAAAAAGGTGCTTGTCGTAGCGCCTTTAGAAGTTATTCTAGCTACAACCATCAATAGCGCAAAATATCCGGCTATTAAGCCGATCACCAAACCTGGGCTCATGAAATTTCAGAGTTTACTTAAATTTCAATATCATTGAATTTTTGAGAGTGACCAAAGCCTCTTAAATCTTTATCTTTCAGACATGAGTTACACGGCCAAACAAAAGATACTTAGAACGCTAGACAAAGCGGACGACAAAGACATTCTGAGCAAGAGGTTTGATCAGTTTATAATGGCATTGATCTTACTCAATGTTGCTGCTGTAATTATTGAAACTGTTGATTCAATTCAAAGTAATTACAAATTAGTCTTCGAGTATTTCGAGATATTCTCGGTTATAGTATTTAGCATAGAATATCTAATCCGAGTATGGGCTTGTACTGCGATTGAAAAGTATAAGCATCCGGTTTGGGGTAGGCTTAAATACATGATATCAGTAGAGGCTATTATTGACTTACTGGCCATTCTACCATTCTACTTGCCATATTTGATCAACCATGCCGATGGCCGTATCATCAGGGTATTAAGACTTTTTAGGTTGTTTAGAATATTCAAGATGGGCCGATATTCACTCGCTTTCAGTTTGATTACTACCGTGATTAAAAAGAGAAGAGAGGAGTTGGTCGTCACGTTAACACTGCTTTTGATCCTACTTATTTTCGCTTCAACCTTGATGTATTATATCGAGTACGAACCAGACAAGGCAGGTTTTCAAAGTATTCCGGAAACGATGTGGTGGGGTGTAGCCACATTAACCACCGTTGGCTATGGTGATGTTTACCCCATTACTGCCCTTGGAAAGCTATTAGGAGCGGTTATTGCCATCTTAGGCGTTGGACTTTTTGCTTTGCCTGCAGGTATCATTGCGGGAGGTTTTGAGTCTGAATTGAGAGGTAAAAAGAAGGAGAAGAAGGAAGAATGAGCAATATTTTCAAAGGAAACGTATTGCTGGTAGGTGGACTGCTAGTGGGTTATTGTCTGGCTTACCCAGTGACCCTTGCAACATATTTCTATGAAAAACCTCAAATTGATTTAGTCGTCTATGGGCTGCTTTTTGTAGTTTCATTTTACATTTTTTGGAGGTTCCTTTCTAAAAAGTATTGGTTTAGGAACCTTGCTTTTGCGCTGATAATTCTACCCTTAATATGGTTGAAACTTGAATATTGGCTTTACGCTGAGCTGAGCGCACCTCAATTCGTCACCTACATGCTATTGATTATACTGGCCATGGCCATGGCGTCTGTTTTACGATATAAAATTTTACGGCAAGAGCCACGATGGGTTAAACTGATGGCTATTCCAACTGCGATTATTGGTTTTGTAATCAGTTACTTTTCAAAAGAGCACTCATTAATGGAGCTATTTGTGTTCTTTTTTGGCCTTGGACTAGCTTCAGAATATTGGAAGAGCAGTAGGGCAGGTGCGGTATCTCTTATCATTTTTAGTATTGCGCTTACTGTATCCACCGGTTTCCTAGAGGTACCTGAGTTTTTCGTACGGCAAACCAAATATCATGACAAGGTTGTCTTTTCGAAGACAACTGATTTGCAAGTTATTGACATTACCGAATGGCGTGGTAATCACTGGTTTTATGCTGATGGAGTGAATCAATTCAGCTCCATTGATTCTTGGTTGTTTTATGAACCATTTGTATTTCCAGCGCTTGAATTAGCAAAGTATAATGAAGATATTTTAGTGATTGGTGGTGAAAATGGCATGTTGGTGAATGAATTGAGAAAGGCGGGCGTTGAAAATATCAATTTGATTGCAATAGATCAAGAGTTATTAATAATGGCTCAAAATGAAACACTCTTCATTGAAAACAATGGCAATAGCTTATCTAATGCAAGCATTGAGTTTATTCAAGAGGATGTTTTTTCAATGCTCAATCATGAAAAAGAGCGCTTTGATTTAATTTTCGTGGATGTTGCTGATCCGATCGACTTGCAACGGAATCAATACTTCACCCAAGAGTTTTATCAGTTGTTACGCGGATCACTTAAGTCCGATGGTCTTTTTATTACACAGTCAGGCAGTCCTTATTTTGCTACTGGGGCCTTCGAGGTAGTTCAAAAAACAATTAGGAGTGCGGGTTTTGACCCACTCGCTTTTCATAATCAAATTTTGACCTTGGGAGAATGGTCTTGGACAATTGGTACTATCAACCGAACGAATGAGGAGTTGAAAGCCGAGCTTTCTAATACGAGTTTTGCTAACTACCAGACCCAATGGCTTAACCAAGAAGGAATGCAGATGATGTTGTCTTTCGGTAAGCCGACTAGAGTGAGCATTGATTTAAAACTAAACACGATGAAGGATCCGGTTCTTTATCAGTACTACTTGAATGGCAATTATACTTTAAAGTGAGTTGATCTTATTAGCAAAATGGAAAGAAGAAAGTTCTTAAAAATATCATCGTTCGCCACCCTGCCATTGATTCTGAAATCATGTGATTGGGGTGAAATAGATAGCCAATTTTTAATAACTGTCTACACAGATATCCATACAGGTCACTTAATTTTTAAGAGTAGTACTTTTCTAAAGGCGGAGGTATTTACTACTAATACACTCATAGTAGGTGGTGGCGTATCAGGCTTAAGTGCTGCCAATCAATTGGGCAACAAGGACTTTTTACTTTGTGAACTATCAGACGATTTAGGAGGAACTTCTTCCTCTATTACTAATGGAGATGTCACGTTTGCTCAAGGGGCTCACTACGATTTAGCTTACCCATCGAATTATGGTCCGGAAGGGCTTGAGCTGTTGAAGTCCTTGGATATCATTGAGTATCAATCTTGGAAGGATAACTGGTCGTTTAAGGATAAGCAATTCATTGTTCCAAACCCACGGAAGAATCAGTGCTTTGAAGATGGTAAAATGCGCTCTGATGTGCTACCGGAAGGAGAACTAAAAGAACAGTTTCAAGACTTGCTCAGACCGTATTATGGCCGAATGCCCATGCCAACTACATTGGTTGATGATGAACTCAGAGAATTAAACGAGTGTTCGTTTTATGATTTCTTACAAAAGAACTTAGTACTGACACCAGCCTTCAAGAGAGGTTTAGATTACCATATGTTGGATGATTGGGGTGGAAACACGAATCAAGTATCAGCATTGGCAGGAATCCATTATTTTACTTGCAGGCCTTATGAAACGCAAGTCGTTGACCTATTTTCTCCACCAGATGGTAATGGCTATTTCATTAAAAAGTTGGCGAATAATCTGCCAACCGAAAGACTATTGACCAGTCATCTGGTTAAGTCTATTCGTGCTGAAGATGACGGTTTTATCACTGAGGTTGTTGACATTAAGTCAATGTCTGTCAAGACCATTAAGTCTTTAAACGTGATTTATGCTGGACAAAAGCACGCTTTGAAATACATCATGCCAGAGCAGTACCCATACTTTGAAGAGAACGTCTATGCTCCATGGCTTGTCCTCAATTTCGTCTTGAAAAATGAATTGAAGATCAAGGGATTTTGGCAAAATGAAATGTTAATGGAGGACGAAACTTTTATGGGTTTTGTGGATTCTGATATGCAAGAAACGGGAGACAAGAGTCACCGTATTTTGACGGCATACTATTGCCTTCCACCAGAGTCGAGAAATGACCTCAAGAACGTAGAAACCAATAAGGAAGTAATTGTTGAAAAGACGATCGGTTACCTCAATCAATATTTTGGTCAGGACATTTCTTCGCTAATTCAAGAGGTACATATAAAAGTGATGGGGCATGCCATGCCTATTCCAAAACCAGGCTATTTATTTGATGATAAAAATGATCATCGCCTTCATAAGAACATGACGTTTGCAGGGGTAGATAATGCTAGGCTACCGCTGTTCTTTGAGGCAATGGACGCTGGCATTCAGGCAGCCAAATTATTATAGGATTAACACCTCAAAGGGATATCTCTTGACGAAAATCATGTAGAAAACTCACTTTCGTGCTAATTTAATGATTGAATTGCACCAACCAGTATTCTATGTATTTCAGTGGTAGATTATCCATAGACCCATCTCAGCTTACAAAGATAGAGCGTGTAGAACCTGATGAAATATTCAAGAAGTTCTTGCACTACATTACATCTGGCGCGACATCTAAAAAAATTGAAAGAGAAACTTTCACGGCCGTGTCGGTACTTCAAAAGCTAAATAGACTTTTTTGGGAGCTGGATATCAACAATATCATTCGACTCTCTCATGATAACATAGATATCTATTATGACAAAGAAGGAAAAGAAGATGATCTAAAGGAGGCCATAGACAACTACGAGCTAACAATCAATGATGCCATGTCTCACTACTTTGAGACGCTCCACTTGGTCCTTGAGCATGAAGATTCAAACTTCGTTTATCTCATAGAGATTAACATTAATCGTTCTCACGCTGTTGGCGCTTATCCAATTGAAATAAAAATCAACGGATTGATGAAAGAGTTTAAGGCTAATGGAGGTGAAAACAAAGCAAGCGTTCGGGCCAAAATGGAAACACGTTTTGCTTCGCAAGAAGTATTGGACAGCTTTGTCAATGAGCAGCACATGTCCTTTGAAACTTTTGTTAATGGCCTAGGTATGCGCGTGAGAAAGTACATGAAGGTTGACGATGTAAAGGTTGAAATAGACAAGCGAGTAGTGATGCCTAAGTCTAAAGATCGTCAGCCGATTAGCAAAGGACGAAGAAAGAACCCCGCCAGAGATTACGATCCAGTATTCGATGGTTATTATGGCTTTGGAGAAATCTTACTGTACAGTTTTCTCTGGTCTGAATTGTTGCATGATCACCATATGCATGTCAGCGATGTTACCCTTATGGGCGAAGAGTCAGATATCTTAGGCTCTATTGACAGTGCTGGATTGAATGCTGGGGAGTCGCACCTTTTCAATAACGATTTAGACTACGATGCTAGGCTTGATGGCTTTGGCGAAGCTGATAGCTTTGAATCCGTAGCTGATGTAAGCGATTCAGGTGATTGGTTTGATATCTAGATCAATACAAATCCCACTTTCCTTTAAGGTAGTATTTGTAGAGTACGGGATTATGAATACGGTTGGTCTCTACGGGCCTATCATCGTCCGGAAATACTCGTTTTCCGAAGGAAGTAATTAGAGTCATAGATTCCTTGTTCATCCATTCAGTCTGTATGCCCTGAAAATCTAATGATTGAAGTGTGGTTTTAAGTTCAGCTTTGTCGCTTTCTTTTACACCCATAACCCATCCCCATTCTCCCAAAGTAACTACCTGATTGTGTAGAGGAGCTGTAATGAAGCCAGCTTCAGTCATGGTTTGGTCAATGCAATTGAAAGCCCTAGCCGCATAATAGGGTGAGCCTGCTTGCGTAGTAATTACTCCATGAGGTCTCAAATGGTTATAGCACAGCTGATAGAACTCATATGAGTAAAGTCGACCTAACTCCACTGTTTTTGGATCTGGTAAGTCAATGATAACTGCATCGAAGTAATCCTGATTATTCTCTAACCATGTAAATCCATCAGCATTAATTATTTCTACTTTTTTGTGATTGAGTGCATTCTGGTTCATACTAACCAACCAATCTTGTGTCTGACCGAGTTCCGTCATTCGGGGGTCGAGATCCACGAGCGTTATCTTTTCAACGGATGGGTACTTTAGGATTTCGCGTACAGCGCCACCGTCTCCACCACCCATAACCAAAATGTGCTTAGGGTTCTTTAATAGTCCCATTACCGGGTGAACCAACGGTTCGTGATACATCACTTCGTCAATAGAACTTAACTGCTGATTACCATTGATAAAAAGCCAATAAGCCTCTTTCGATTGTGTGATAACGATCCTTTGATATTTGGTCTGTTCTGAGAAGACGACTCTGTCTTTATAACGTAGTTCTTCTCCAAAATCAATAATTCCTTTTGCCGTAAAAGCACCAACTCCTATGATCAATGCAACACCTGTAATCAATATGAGTAATCGTTTTTGAAGCTTTTGATCAATAAATTTCCAAAGAATATACACGAGCAGGCATGCCACCAAGAAGTTGATACTCCCTAGAATGAAAGGTGTGTAGGTAAGGCCCAAATATGGAAGCCCAATGAAAGCGAAAAAGATCCCACCCAGAAGACTGCCATAGTAATCCTTTTCCATTACCGAAGACACATTGATCTTTAGTTCTTCATGCTCGTCATTTAATCGCATTACGAGTGGGATTTCCATGCCGATGAGCAGTCCGACTAAAATACTGAGGCCATAAATGATAATAGTATTATCTCCGTAATAGGCAGAACTGAGATAGGTGATGATGGAGACAAAGGCTACCAGAAGTGAAAGGATAAACTCGATGTAGATAAATTTCTTCAATAAATCACCAGAGATATATCGACTGATTCGGCTGCCTAATCCCATAGAGAAGAGCATCATCGAAACGATCATTGTCCATTGGAAAACGGAGTCACCTAGAAAGTAGGTAGCTAGTGTTGATAGGACATATTCAGCTACTATACCAGAAAGACCGGTAGCGAAGAGTGCTAATTTGAGTATGTTGGATTTTGACATTAAGGCCTAGAGTGCCCAAGTAATCAATACAGACCCACCAATATAAGCGAAGGCTTCTACTAGTGCTGCTCCATTGTTTGGCTTCTCTTGATTGACAATTTCGTCCGTCAAGTTACGGCCTGGGAGTAAGATTTTGTCTGTCAGAAACCTAGCAAGAGGTAAGAAAGCTAATCCTATGGCCACATCAATTGAAACATCTTCAACTGTAACGATCCAACTTTCGAAGTCATGCATCAGCGCGAATCGGATTAAGTTGGCAATAGCAATGATAGCTCCGCCCATGGCAATACCTACAGCGACATTATCTTTTTCGATTTCCGCATGTATATCATAAGGTGTGATTAAGTTGTAGACTTTGGCGGTAATAAAAAGCAAAACTTGACCTAGTAACCAGTATAGAATTCCAGTAACGATTGGTCCGCCAAAGCCCTCGCCTTCTCCGTGAATAGCACCGAGTACGATAAGCCCTGTGGCTATTGCATTTGCTCCTTCAATTACGCCTGTTCCAACATTTCTGTCTTCGAGAATCTCTTTTTTAACGCTGAATTTGCTGAGTACAATTTTATCATTGATTATCAAGGAAATGTTCATCAAGATAATCGTCAATAGGCCATAAACGCCCATGTCCATTAAATCAATTTGCCAGCCATTCGATTCGCCATAAACAGCGGCTCCAAGTGCAATCACTAGCCCAATGAAGTATCCTACGTAGGCTACAGAGAAAGCAAAGTTGTCTTTTTCGACTAACTCTTCAGCGACCTTGATTTTTGGATGAAAAAGCTGGTAGGCTACTTTGCCGATATAAAAAAGGACAAAGGAAGCGGCTAAATATAATATTGAGTAAAGTATTCCGTCTAAGTATTGCATAAGGCTGTTAGTCTGGGTTGGGGGTTATTTACCGAATCCTCCGCCTCTTGATCGAGAACTTGAACTCCCATACCTCGATGAGGAACGTGAAGTTCTTGAGGTAGAACTACTAGACCTAGAAGTTCTGCTATTGACCCTATTTTTGAATGACGACCTGTTGTTGCTCCAAGTCGAATTGGACCTCGTTGTTCTCGTATAGTTACTATTGGTGCCATAGTAAGAACTACCACCAGCAGTTGGGCCGTAATAAGAACGACCTCTGCCGTAGTAATTACCTCTATAGTCATTGTAATAGGACCTGTTAACTGGGTATGCAACCATTCTGAACATGGAGGACATTAGGGCATACTTACCGTAAAACTCCCAAAAGCTGCCTCCATTTCTTTGCGTCCATTGGCCATATTTCTCATTGCCAACATAGTTATTGTATCCTGGAGGGCTCACATCCTTAATCACCTTGCCATCTTCTCCGCGTGATACAAGCTCCATTCCCATGTCATCGACATGCTGCTTGAATTGACTTTCCGAAACAGGCACCCAATCAGTCAACCTTTCTTCTGGCTCCCCAGCAGTCTTTTCTTCAATGATCCTATACTTGTGGTAATAATCTTCGAAGAAGTTACCCTCTACATTCATGTCGTAAAGGAGAATGGAAAATACCCTTTCAGCTGGCATATCTCGAACGATATCATCTACAGGGTTCTTGACAAATTTTTCTTTCCCACCACCACAGCTAGATATTGCAATGAGCAATAGAGTGATGACGGTTAGTTTGGTGTATTTCATAAATCCTTTGTATTGCTTAAAACTGGTAATACATCCAGGCCTAATACGTTAAAGTTAAGTAAAACCTATTAGAGCCCACTATGCGTCTGGCGTGATGTTCGAAATTTCAAAATGTTGGATTATATTTCCTGCGGAGGCTTCGAAGTTTCGCTCGTCCCACTGCGTGATATTTAGGCATAATGTCTCCTCATCGTTCAGGTAGTCATAGCTAACTAACTCTTCCCAATCAGACTTTTTGGCAGAGATATCATTAAAATAGCCAGCTGAATCTTCATCTAGATAGTAGGTGACTTCATCATAGACTATTTTTTCTGGGGCTGTTTCTGCTTTTCGAATTTGCTCACGAATACCATCACCTAGTTGTTGCATCTTAATAGACTTGCTAATACTCAAGCTCAATTCACCTTCATTAGCAACGCTTAGAAAAGCAACTTCGTCACCTGCATCTATCTTGAACTCTTTGGTGAAGATATTTTTCCCCCAATCGTATTGATAGACCTCTTTAACTACCCAGCTTTTTAGGTTGTAATCAAACACAAAACCCTCATCTAAATCAGTTACGCTAAGATTGGTAACGTCATAAGCTGGTTCCTTTTTCTTTTTTAGAAAATCAAATACTCCCATAGTTAGTCGATAAACACTTTACGGATTAAATAGAGTATTCCTAGACCTATCAAAAGGATAACACCTACTTTGAAAAGGAAACTGAATATAAATCCGAAGACAAATACGATAAGAACTATCGCCAAAATGCCTTTAATTAAATCTCCCATATAACTTAAACTTCTCATCTCATTGGTAAATAAAATATTGACTAATGTGCAACGAGATAGCCGTCAAGGCACTGCCACAAATAACAGGAACCAGGATTGCTTTTTGCGTTGCTTTTCTAAATTGATTACTCACTTCAATGGATCTGCCACTGATTTGCCAAACCGATAGAAGTGCTACTACAACACCAATTGTGAGGCTGACATATTTTGAGTTTTTTGACACTTTTCTAATCATGACCGTGATTATTTTCTACTTCAATAAGCTAAGAATGGATTACTCCATTCCTAGTTTATTTTTCAAAGCGGCTAGGCTGTCAGCTGCTTTTGCTTGACTAACGCCACCTTCTAATGCTTTATCGATTTCGTCATCGATTGACTTGCTCTCATTGGCAATTTCGCCATAAGACTCTGCCAAAGCTTCATCTTGAGCAACCTTATCTTTCATGCGCTCGAGCATAGTCACTGTGCTTGATGCGTCTATCTGTGCCATCTGCTTGTTCAGCTTTTTTGTCGCTTGACTAACTTTTACTCGAGCTTTTAATGTCTTTAGTTCGTTTTCATACTTACTGATAGTTGCTCTAACTTTTTTAACGTTTTGATCCAACTGGCCAATGCTTCCTTCAAAGCGGTTCACTTCTTCTTGTGATCTCGTTGCGTGCTCAAGCTCTTCCTCTTTTTTTACTAAGGCCTCACTTGCAAGCCTGTCTGCTTCAGAAGCATCAATGTCACCGTTTTGTGCTTTTTTCAATAAGAGCATGGCCTTGTTTTCATAATCTTTAGCCTTACTCTTAGCCGTTTGAAGATCGTTTTTCGAGCGGATCGCCATTGCCTTTACTTCGGCTAATGCCTTTAAACTTTCGTCAAGATCTTTTTTAAGGTCTCTAATACCTTGCTCAGTTAATTTGATTGGATTCTCTAATTGATCTAGCGCAGAATGTGCTTCTGCCTGACCCATTTTAAACATTCGTCTGAATACGTTCATATCTATATTTTTTATTTTTCTGCTACTTTTAATAATTCTTCTGAGTACTCACTCAGTAATAAAGCCAGTGAATTAAATGTGGCTTCTAGTTCGTTCAGGTCAAGAGTTGCAATTTGAAGTGTATCCCTAAAGATTACTCGCTTACCGCTCTCATCTATTACGAAGGCACCATGAATGATATCTCTGTTTTTCTGAAGTAAATGAAGGTATGTTTCTGCTGAAGTATCTTTTAAGTTGACTAATGATTGCTCAATGATTAGCAATGGGTCTTCAATACCTAAGACAAGATTCTTGATTCCGTCTTCTTCACTTTCTATGACCATCAGACCATCCGCTTCATCTTCCATCAGGATGGCGTAGTCTAGATCTGTGATGTAGTTTTTAACTTTTTGAAAGTAGTTATCCATTTTTGAGTTGATTTTTATTGTCTATTTTCTGATTACATCAAATTTAGAACTTTAACGTTATCCTATGTCTGGGGGTTTGAGAGATTTGGTGGTACCCTAAAACTTTTGAATTGATTCCCAATGGGCTTATTTTTAATCATGACCGTTTATGTTTTGAATTAATTACTCTATGTTTACGGAGCAAATATGCAAAAAGTTTTAGATATGCTCAAAAAATTAGCAATTATTTTTCAATGTCATACGTAGGACAGAATATAAAGCGTATAAGAGCCGTTAGGAAGCTATCTCAGGCTAAGTTTGCCGAATTATTTAATTTGGCAAGACCGTCTGTAGGGGCATATGAAGAGGGTAGGTCTGAGCCTAAAATTCAAAACTTGATCGAAATTGCTCATTATTTTGGCTTGTCTATAGATGTGTTATTGACCAAGGAGCTAACTGTGAATGATCTCTATGGCTTCAACCTTGTTAATCAAAAACTTGATGCGCTGCATCAAGGAGTGCCTCCATCCAAACAAACGAGTAAGGCAAGTCTAGTACTTCAATCTCAACAGCTTAACTATCTCGTTAATTATCAAAAAAGAGATTATTTAGATTCTTTACCCAAGTGCGAGTTACCATTTTCGGGAACTGGCGTGCAAAGACTATTTGAAATGACCGGTGAGCATATGGTAGTCGATCAACAAGGGATACACCACGGAGATTTTCTGTTTTGTGAAAGGATCGATGCTGCTGCTATTGAAGATAAATACCAGGGCGCAGTGCTTCTGGCCGTAACGAAAGAAGTGATTGCAGTAGGTCGACTTGAAGGCATAAAGAATTTGGAGTTATCGGCTGATAACCCAAGCTTTAAACCAGTATCCATTGATGAAGCTATTCTTATTGAATTGTGGTTGGTCAAAGGTAAATTGAGTACTCATTTAACCTCCCCTAAGAAGATAGAAGAAAAGGTTCATTCTGTGGAAGAGCAATTAAAGGTTCTGATGCAGCGGATGGAGAATATCGAGCAAAAGAACCAATAAGTATTGGGTGGCTTGAGAGCTTAAATTTTACTAAATTTGTAAAAAAATTCTAATCAATGCGTTTGAATTACCAAGAAGAAGAGGCAGTTGAATTAATGGAAGTAGCCGTTGAGGATGACCTTTGTGATCTGGTCGTTTTCAATGATGATGTCAATACTTTTGAGCACGTGATTAACACACTCATAAAGATTTGTAGTCATTCTGCTGAACAAGCTGAGCAATGCACTTACCTGATTCATTATAAAGGAAAATGTACTGTGAAGACAGGTTCGTTTACAGAATTACGTCCAATGTGTGAGAACATCTTGGATGCCGGCATCACAGCCACAGTTATGTGATTCACTCTTTAATCATCAAAAAGAACTTTGAATTTCCCTCCCAAGCTTGTTGAAAATGCAATCGAGGAGATATCTAAACTACCAGGAATCGGCAAGAAGACTGCGTTAAGATTAGTACTCCATCTCTTGAAGCAAGATAAGATGACCACGACTCATCTTTCGGATGCTCTGAACCGCCTAAGAGAGAATACACAGTATTGCGATACTTGTCATATCATCTCCGATACTACTGATTGTACCTGCAAAACAATCAAAAGAGATTTAACTACTATTTGTGTAGTTGAGGATACTCCAGATGTAATCGCCATTGAAAATACTGCGCAATATCGCGGACTCTACCATGTGCTGGGAGGGGTGATTTCCCCTATAGAAGGCATAGGTCCGGAGGAGCTTAATATTGAGACTTTAATAAAAAGGCTAAAAGATAGTGAGCCAAAAATAGAAGAGGTAATTTTAGCATTAAACCCTACAATGGAGGGTGATACAACAGCATTTTACTTGACCAAGAAGTTCAAGGAATTTGGTATTAAAATTACTTCAATTGCTAGAGGAATCCCTATTGGAGGAGAACTAGAGTTTGCCGATGAAGTGACCTTGGGAAGAAGTATAATGACTAGAACAACATACGAATAAGTCCGAATATGGAAATGCTTTCAGATCGTATCAAAAATATGGCAGAGTCGGCTACGCTGGCTATGGCTGCCAAGGCTAGAGAATTAAAGGCCAAAGGTGTCAATGTAATCAGTTTGAGCCTAGGTGAGCCTGACTTCAAAACACCGAAGCACATTCAAGAAGGCGCGAAGGACGCGATTGATACAGAAAAGTACTTTGGCTACCCACCAGTCAACGGTTATCTTGATGTACGTCAAGCCATTTCAGACAAATTCAAGAGAGAAAATGATCTAGTGTATAGCGCAGATCAAGTAGTAATATCTAATGGGGCTAAGCAGTCCATTGCTAATATCTTTCAAGCCATTATCAATGAAGGCGATGAGGTAGTAGTATTTGCACCTTTCTGGGTAAGCTATTCTGCTTTGATTGAATTAGCAGGCGGAATTCCTGTATACGTCAAAGGTGATATAGCCTCCGACTTTAAAGTTACGGCTGGCCAATTGGCTGCTGCGATCACACCTAAGACCAAGGCATTAATTTTCTCTTCCCCTTGTAACCCAACAGGTTCTGTTTTTACGAAAGGTGAGCTTGAAGAGCTTTCCAAAGTAGTGCTGAAGCATGATGACCTAATCGTTATTGCAGATGAGATTTACGAGCACATCAACTATACAGGAGCACACGCCAGTATTGGTGCTTTGCCTGGTATGATTGATAGAACGGTTACCGTCAATGGAATGGCCAAAGGATTTGCCATGACAGGATGGAGAGTCGGTTATATCGGAGCGCCACTTTGGTTAGCGAAAGCATGTAACAAAGTACAAGGGCAATTCACTTCTGCGAATTGTGGTATTGCTCAAAGAGCTGCTTTTACTGCGCTGACCTCAGATTTGGGGCCAACCTATGAGATGAGTAAAGAGTATCTCAGAAGAAGAGATTTGGTGAAGGACCTTTTAGATGAGATACCAGGCTTCAAGACCAATATTCCACAAGGAGCATTCTATTTCTTTCCAGACGTGAGTGCCTACTTCGGGAAGTCTGATGGCGAAACAACCATCAATACTGCAGGCGACCTTTGCATTTATATTTTAGATCACGCACAAGTATCCCTCGTCACAGGCGAAGCTTTCGGTGATGATAATTGTATTCGACTTTCTTATGCTGCTTCGGAAGAAGATTTGAGAGAAGCGATAAAACGAATTAAAGAAGCCCTGTCTAAACTTTCATAAATGACTTTTTCAGACGCTAACGCCCTTTTTGAAGCCATCGGTAAACTGAATATTCTTGTCATCGGGGACGTAATGGTTGATTCCTATGTCTTTGGAGGCGTATCGAGAATTTCACCTGAAGCTCCAGTACCTGTTGTTTTGGCAACAAAAAAGGAAAAACGGCTAGGTGGTGCGGCCAATGTCGCGCTCAACGTTCAGGCCTTAGGAGCGACACCAATTCCATGTGCCATTGTTGGTGATGATATCGATGGTGAGTTTTTCTTGAAAAGATTGAAAGAGCGGAACATTCCTGGAAAAGGAGTAATCATAAGTTCTGATCGGCAGACTACCGTAAAGGAGCGAGTACTCTCTGGGGCGCATCAATTGCTAAGAATAGATTATGAAACGGACAAGGCCTTATCCACCATTGAGCAGAAAAGCCTTTTGGCCCATATCAAGAACTTGCTTCCAGAATGTGATGCTGTAATCTTTGAAGATTATGACAAAGGAGTAATTAACAAAACGATTATTTCCGAGACCATTGCTGAGGCAAATAGATTAGGGATACCAACTGTGGTAGATCCGAAAAGGAGAAACTTTTTAGACTACAAGGGAGCAACCCTCTTTAAGCCGAACTTGAAAGAGTTGAGAGAAGGATTGAAGATCGAATGTGATCCGACTGACTTAGAATCTGTCAAGGCAGGAGCAAAAGCTTTACAAGAAGCTTTAAATGCTCAAATGATAATGATCACCCTTTCCGAGCATGGAGTTTTTATCAAAGACAACGGAGACACACACCTTATCCCTGCTCATATCCGTCAAATTTCAGACGTGTCAGGTGCAGGTGATACCGTGATTAGTATTGTTGCTTGTGGACTAGCTGCTGGCCTTGACGCTAAGCGAACGGCTGCATTGGCTAATCTTGGGGGAGGCTTAGTGTGTGAGCATGTCGGTGTCGTGCCGATTGATAAGGACGATCTTGCGAAAGAAGCAAACGATCAAAAGATCTTTGACTAATGGCATTTATCAGTTTAGAGCATATTGAATCAAAAGAGTTGCTGCCAGGCTTCTCAGTCAAATTTGTGCATGCTGAAAAAATGAGCCTTGCCTATTGGGACATCAAAGCTGGAAGTGTATTGCCTGAACACAGTCATCCGCATGAGCAAGTCGCGGCACAAGTAATTTCAGGAGAATTTGAATTAACCCTTGAGGGCGAATCTAAAGTGATGAAAGCGGGTGATATCGCTGTCATTCCTTCCAATGCTGTTCATAGTGGCCAAGCCATCACAGATTGCCAATTACTAGATGTTTTTAGTCCAGTTAGAGAAGATTACCTATAGCTTAAACCTCTGTAAACAAAAAAATCAATAGGGTAGCTTAGCCGACTTCGCTATGCATGACAGCGCTGTACTCTTTTACGGTATTGATGAACACCTTGACTTTATCAGGGTTTGTGTCAGGATAAACCCCATGACCGAGGTTGGCAATGTGTCGACTTGTACCGAAACTATCCAACATGTTGCGCGTAGCTTTTTCAATTTCTACGGTAGAACCATATAGTGCACACGGATCAAGGTTGCCCTGTAAAGTCTTCTCTTCTCCAATCAATCTTCTTGACTCTTTAATATCCATGTTCCAGTCTAGGCCGATCGTTTGGCAATTGAGGTGACGCATCTCTTGACGTGCAAAGAAGGCTCCTTTAGCAAATACCGTCACAGGTACGTCATTGATGGCATCACAAATCTGTGTGATGTACTTCATCGAATATTTTTGGTAATGCTCTGGCGATAAAATGCCTGCCCATGAGTCAAAAACCTGCACAATATCTGCACCAGCAGCAATCTGCGCTTTTAAGTAATCTATTGTACTATCAGTAATGAGTTGTAATAGTTGATCTGCCAAAAGTGGTTCGGTATACAACATCCTTCTCGCTTTAGAGAAAGTTTTGCTTCCCTGACCTTCGATCATATAACAGAAGATAGTCCATGGGGCACCAGCAAAACCGATCAATGGCACACGTCCGTTTAATTCTTTTTTGGTGATTTTAATGGCTTCGAGCACATAACCCAAATCCGATTCAACGTCTGCCTTTTTTAGCTTATTGAAATCATCGTAGCCTTTAATTGTTTCGGGGAACCAAGGGCCCTGCTTCTCGACCATTTCGTATTTGAGCCCCATGGCCTCAGGAATGACCAAAATATCAGAGAAGATGATGGCAGCATCAACACCCAAAATATCTACAGGTTGAATAGTTACTTCTGCCGCTAGCTCTGGTGTAGTGACCAATTCAATAAAGCCACTGAGAGAATTTCTTATTGCACGGTACTCAGGAAGGATCCTTCCAGCTTGGCGCATCAGCCACACAGGCGTTCTTTCTGTCTTTTCCCCCTTTGCCGCTCTAATCAATAAGTCGTTCTGCAATTCCATGAAACAAAGATAGCAATTGATGATTTGAAATAACTGAAGTTTTTATGTTCAATCGTTTGCGTAAAATGGATTAGCTTTGGGCAAACGGATTTGACATGAGCTTTTTGTTTGAAGATTTTAAGGGTTGGAAGGAATACTGCACCACGCATGATGTTTCATTACCACAATCAGTCATTGAGTATGAAGTAGACCAGAAGCAGGCTACTGAAGAGATGATGTGGGTTGGTTTAGAAAACGCCTATAGCGTAATGAAAGAAGCCGTTCAAACAGGTTTGACAGAAGAGATGACTTCGCGGTCTGGAATGATTAACAATGGCGCCAAGAAAGTTTATAACTACCCTAAACCTGTTTTGTCACGAGAGTTTCAAGTTTTGATTTCAAGGGCACTAGCTGCCAAAGAAGTCAATTCATGTATGGGTCGTGTTGTAGCTGCACCAACTGCAGGTGCTTCGGGCATTCTGCCTGGGGTACTTGTTACCCTACAAGAAATCCATGATATCTCAGATAGGAGTATACAGGAAGGTCTTTTAGTTGGAGCTGGAATTGCTTTAATAATGGAAAAGAGAGCTTCAATCGCTGGGTCTGTCGGTGGTTGTCAAGCAGAGACAGGAAGTGCTGCTGCCATGGGTGCAGGCGCTATGGTGTATTGTTTAGGTGGAAGTATTGATCAAGTGTTTAATGCTGTTGCTATTACCATTCAGTGTATGCTGGGTTTGATTTGCGATCCTGTTGCCGGATTGGTAGAGGTGCCTTGCGTAGTGCGTAATGCGAGCGCAGCTGCTATTGCCAATAGCTCAGCCCAAATCGCCTTGGCAGATGTTAGTGCGGTTATTCCCGTTGACGAATGTGTAGAAGCCATGGGTGAAGTAGGTCAGAGTATGGAGACGCGTTATAAGGAAACTGCTATGGGTGGCTTAGCTGCTACCACTACAGGGAAAGCCATTTCTAAGAGAGTATTGATTCAGGATATCGAGATGTTACCGGATGAAGACGAAGTGTAGATGATGAATTGTGAAGGTTTAATTATGAATTAATTTTCGCTAGAAGCTTAGGTCAATGTTTAATGAAGAATTAATAATGGGTTGCAGGTTTTAAAATTTGAACTTCACTTAATCACTTAATCACTTAATCACCCATTCCACTAATCAAGCCAAGGTCTAACAACCAATCCACGGAGAATGTCCAGACCGTTGCCCACATAATTCCGAAGACCAGCATATAGAAGAATACCTGCTTTCGAGGGGCACCAACTGAAGAAACGAGAAGTGCTCCACCGGGTGGTGAAAGAATCAAGGGTGTCAAGAAGCAGATGCCAATAATTCCGTACCTCTTCCAAAGCCGAACCATTCTTCGGCTCTTGGGAGTGAATATTTTAGGGTTCTTGATAAAGATTGGGATAAGATATGTTTTTATTTTTTCTCCTAGGTAAGTAAAGAGTATGACGCTAGTCATTAAACCACCAACGGTGATGGCTATGATTTCTAAGTTCGACATACCTGCCGCTGGCCCCAAAAGCGGAGGAAAGATAGACTTAAGACAGGCAAGGAGATAGATGCCCAGATACGTAATTATTTCTTGCCACATTACCTCAATACCATAAAGATGTACAGACTATAAAAGGTCATCAGGATAATACCCGATACCGTACCTAGTCTTCTACGGAAAAGCATGAGTGGAAGGATGCCTAAAGTTAATATGAGCATCCAAATCATATCACTATTGACAATGACTTCATTTACATCAAGCCCATGAACCATGCTTGTGATGCCTAAGATGGAGAGGATATTGAAGATGTTAGAGCCAAATAGATTACCTAATGCTAAGTCTGTTTCACCTTTTCTTGCAGCAATTACTGAGGTAAATAGTTCAGGAAGGCTAGTACCCAAGGCAAGTACAGTAAGGCCAATGATACGTTCCGAAATACCAAGTCCAGAAGCCAAGCTTTGGGCGGAGTCAATAAACCATTCTGAGCCGAAATACAGACACACTCCTCCTATTGCTATGTAAAAGAGGTCTTTCGATTGCTCGAACCTAGTATCCTGCTTTCTGTCGTAAGTAATATCTAATTTTACTTGGTCCTTCTTTGTTTTGACTAGAAGGAAAGAAAGGTAAATAATCAATCCTGAGAAGAGTATGGCTCCTTCCCAAAAGACTAAGTGTCCATCCCAAATGAAGAATAACAACAAGCATGAAGCCAGCATGGTTACGAGCCAATCCCTTATAGCCGTTCCTTTATGGATTGGGATATAACCAAACAAACAGGCTACCCCGAGTACAAGTGACAAGTTGGAAATATTTGAACCTACCACATTGCCCATGGCAAAATCTGGTGCTTCTTTTAGGGCTGCCTTTAAACTAACTAACAGTTCTGGAGCAGATGTACTGAAGGCTACAATTGTTAACCCTACAATCATAGGACTGACGTTGAACCGAAGCGCTACGCGAGAGGCTCCTTTCACCAAAACATCTCCGCCAAGAATTAAAGTGGCTAAGCCAATCGCTAAGATAAGTATGTCTAACAGCATCTAATGTTCTACAATTTTGGGCCAAAGGCAAGGTCGCCAGCATCACCTAAACCTGGAATGATGTAAGACTGTTCATTCAATCTTTCATCCAAGGCACACGTCCAGATTTTGAAATTTAAACGTAAGCTTTCATTTAAGTATGCAATTCCTTCAGGAGCGGCAATTACAGAGGCTAAATGAGTAGATTTCGGTTTGCCGTTTTTGACAAGACGCTCAACACTCTGAACAAGTGATTTACCAGTAGCCAGCATGGGATCCACAATGATCAAGGTTTTGCCTGTTAAGTCCGGTGCGGCTGCATAGTTTAAATCGACTTTAACTTCATCGCCATTGGATTCTTGACGAGCGGCACCAATAAAACCAACCTCAGCATGGTCGAACATCTGAACAAAGCCATTGCTAAATGGAATGGCTGCTCTCAGGATAGATACAATCACTATATTATCTGAGATCACAGTGGTATTCGTTTCAGCCAAGCTTGTCTGAATGATCTTTGAGTCGTAGTTCAAATCTTTCGAAATTTCATAGGCTAACAAGGCACCGAGGCGCTCTAAATTCTGTCTGAACCTGAGCCGATCCTTCTGAATGGATTTGTCCCGTAGTTCAGCCAAAAAGTTATTGGCTATTGAGTTCGTTTTATTGAGTATGAACATCTATTGAGATTTTCGGATGGCAATTTATATTTTTCTACGCGCTACCCGCAAGAATGTGTTAGGTCTCTGCTAATTTTAACCTAAAATATTTACAATGGACTTCTCGCTCTTAAAAACACTTTGTGGAATTCACGCACCTTCTGGCAACGAAGTGGCAATGAAATCTTTTCTACTTGACTATATAAAACAGCATCAAAAGACTTGGAAAGTTCAGCCTGAAGTTCACATTGGTGAAGCATTTCAAGATTGTATTGTGCTTAAGTTTGGAAAGCCGAGAACGGCCATTTTTGCTCATATGGATAGTATTGGTTTCACAGTGCGCTATCATGATCAACTCGTGCCAATTGGTGGGCCTAAGGCTGAAATTGGCTATAAATTAGTTGGGGAAGATTCACTTGGTCCTATTGAATGCGAACTCTTTGAAAATGATGGTGATATCCATTATAAGTTTCCCAGAGGAATCGATCGGGGTACGGAACTTGTTTTTAAAAGAGATTTCCGTGAAACCGAAGACTATGTTCAGTCTTGCTATCTCGACAACAGGTTGGGTGTTTTTAATGCCCTTAAAATAGCCGAGACATTAGAAAATGGAGTCATCGTGTTTTCTTGTTGGGAAGAGCACGGTGGTGGTTCGGTTCCTTATATCGCGAAACATATTTATGAGGAATGGGGAGTAAGACAAGCTTTGATTTCTGATATCACCTGGGTGACCGAAGGCGTAGTGCATGGCCAAGGGGTAGCGGTTTCTATGCGAGACCGAAATGTTCCTAGAAGGAGTTTCGTAGATAAAGTAATCTCGATTGCCAGAGAGAGCGAAGTTGACTTTCAGTTAGAAGTCGAAGGAGGAGGCTCTAGTGATGGCCGTGAATTACAGGAGTCACCTTATCCATTTGATTGGTGCTTTGTCGGGGCACCTGAAGATCACGTCCATAGCCCTGATGAGATCGTTCATAAACATGATATTGACTGTATGATTGCCATGTACGAAGTGCTTATGAAACAATTGTAATATATTCGCTTCCTAACTCATCGAGACTTGAATTACGTAACCGTTCACGACAAGACATTCCAGCCGTTTCTTTCTGAAGCTGAAATTCAGCAAGCGGTTTCAAGGCTAGGTAAGGCAATTTCAAAAGACTACAAGGGAAAAAATCCTTTATTCATCGGTGTGTTGAATGGAGCCTTTATGTTTTGTAGTGATTTATTAAAAACACTGGAGATTCCATGCGAAGTTACCTTTGTGAGACTTTCTTCATACAGTGGGATGGAAAGTACAGGAGAGGTACGCAGCGTAGTTAATCTTCATGAAGATATTGAAGGCAGAGATATTATCTTGGTCGAAGATATTGTTGACACAGGGCTAACGATGCAAAAGGCGCTTGCTAATTTTGGCACTTTAAAACCAAATTCTATAGAAATTGCATCACTTTTAGTAAAACCAGATTGTCTTCAGTGCGAGCTCGATATAAAGTACAAAGGCTTTGAAATCCCCGAGAAGTTCGTTGTAGGCTATGGTTTAGACTATGATGGGCTAGGAAGGAACTTTAAAGATATCTATCAACTCAAGCAGGACTAAGGATAATCCTTATATTTGTGGCCTGTTAAATCCAATCAATAGATGATTAATATTGTATTATTCGGCCCTCCTGGTGCAGGAAAGGGGACGCAGAGCGAAAATCTTATTAAGCAATTTGGCTTAAAACACATATCTACAGGAGACTTATTTAGAAAGCATTTAGGTGAAGGAACAGACCTTGGAAAGAAGGCACAATCCTTTATGGACAATGGTAAATTGGTTCCAGACGAAGTCGTGATTGGTATGGTAGAGGACTTTCTTAAAGCCAATACTGATGCCAAAGGCTTTATTTTCGATGGTTTTCCAAGAACAGTAGCGCAAGCAGAAGCATTAGATGAAGTATTGACTATTCATAATGCTACAATTGGCTGTATGATAATGCTAGATGTACCGCAAGACGAACTGAAGAAAAGATTACTTGAAAGAGGTAAGACTTCTGGGCGAGCGGATGATCAAAACGAAGAAAAAATTAATGTCAGAATTCAAGAATACTTGAACAAGACATTGCCAGTTGCAGCTTTTTACGAGAAGCAGGACAAGATATGTAAGATTAATGGTGTTGGTACTATTGATGGTATTTTTGCAGATATTTCAGCAGCGGTAGAATCACATATGGCTTAATGCCAGAGAAAATTTTATATTGAAGATGACCCTTGGGTCATCTTTTTTTATTCTTAGTAGTTATGGCCAGTTCAAACTTTATAGATCATGTAAAAATGTATTGCCGCTCTGGCAATGGTGGAGCTGGGGCTGTCAGTTTTAGAAGAGAAAAGCACGTACCAAAAGGTGGTCCCGATGGTGGCAACGGTGGCAAAGGAGGTAGTGTAATCCTTAGAGGTAACTCCCAGCTATGGACACTACTCCATCTGAGGTATAAAAAGCATATTGCTGCAGACAATGGAGTTCATGGCAGTGGTCATGGGAGCTCAGGTTCTGATGGCAAGGATCAGATTCTAGAAGTGCCATTAGGTACTACGGCAAAGGATGCCGAAACAGGTGAGGTTTTACTTGAAGTGACAGAAGAAGGACAAGAAGTCATTCTGCTTCCTGGAGGCCGAGGTGGTTTAGGGAATGAAAATTTTAAAACCGCTACCAAACAAACGCCACGCTATGCTCAACCAGGAGAGGATGGGGAAGAAAAGACTTGTATTCTAGAGTTGAAGTTGCTTGCAGATATTGGTCTTGTAGGATTCCCGAATGCGGGTAAATCCACGTTGCTTTCTGTGCTCTCAGCGGCTAAGCCTGAGATTGCAGACTACCCGTTTACTACCTTAGTGCCCAATTTGGGGGTTGTTTCCTATCGTGATGATAAATCCTTCGTGATGGCTGATATCCCAGGTATTATCGAAGGTGCCTCGGATGGAAAAGGGCTAGGGCTCAGGTTCCTCCGACATATCGAGAGAAATTCAATCCTACTTTTCATGGTGCCTGCGGATGCCGATGATATCGTAGCGGAATACCAAATCTTATTGGATGAACTCACAAAGTATAATCCTGAGCTACTCGATAAGGACCGTATTTTGGCCATCTCCAAATGCGATATGCTCGATGAAGAGCTGATTGCCGAGATGAGCGCATCTTTCCCGAAAGATTTAAAACCATTATTCATTTCTTCATTAGCGAATATGGGTCTCGTAGATCTAAAGGATGCTATTTGGAAGAAACTTAATCCTTAATCATTTAACACTGAGCCTGACAGTATTTGGTTAATCAAAAGCCAAATATGTCATATTGACACCTATTTCCCCTTGGCAATAAAATTGCACTCAGGCTGAGCGTTTAGAACTAATCAAAAAATGGCAAAAGACAAGGAGACGAAAGAAACCGTTGAAGAAACGAACGTAGGTACTGAAAATCAGTCTACTGACGAGACGGTTGAAAACGAGGCGCAAGCTGAAACTGAAGCTCAGGAAGAGGAGGAGGTATTAACTCCTGAAGAAAAGTTAGAAAGAGAGTTAGGCGAGGCAAAAGATAAATATCTACGTCTATATTCTGAGTTTGAAAACTTTAGAAGACGTAATGCCAAAGAAAGAATTGATTTAATCAAGACTGCTTCTTCTGACCTAATGTCAGAGCTTCTGCCAATTGTTGACGATTTTGAAAGAGCCAAGCAGGCCAACGAAAAGCAAGAGGATATTGAGGCTATCAAAGTAGGTTTTGACCTGATCCATAGTAAGCTTTTGAAGTCCTTGGAAAATAAAGGATTGAAAGTGATGGAAACCGAAAAGGGAACCGAATTCGATGCTGATTTGCATGAAGCGGTAACACAGTTTCCGGTTGACGAGAAAAAACTAAAAGGAAAAATAATTGACACGCTTGAAAAGGGATATTATCTAGGAGAAAGGGTAATTCGCTTTGCTAAGGTGGTTATAGGTTCTTAATTATGGCGAAAAGAGACTACTACGAAATTCTGGGAGTGAGCAAAGGTGCCACTGACGAGGAGCTGAAAAAGGCTTATCGTAAAATGGCAATCAAGTATCACCCTGACAAGAACCCTGACAACCCAGAAGCGGAGGACATGTTCAAAGAAGCAGCCGAAGCCTATGAGGTACTTAATAATGCCGAAAAGCGTGCACAGTATGACCGATTTGGTCATCAAGGCATGCGTGGAGGTGGTGGTGCTGGAGGTGGCATGAACATGGACGATATTTTCTCCCAATTCGGAGATATTTTCGGTGGAGGCGGAGGAAGTCCTTTCGAAAGTTTCTTTGGTGGTGGTGGTGGTGGTGGTGGTGGTGGCGGAGGCGGAGGCCGTAGACAGCGCAAAGGTTCTGCACTTCGTATCAAGCTTAAGCTTACACTTGAGGAAGTCGCCAACGGTGTTGAGAAGAAGATAAAAGTTAATCGCTTGATTAACGCAGAAGGAGTAACCTTCAAGGCTTGTACCACTTGCGGTGGCTCAGGCCAAATGAAAAAGGTAGTGAATACCATGCTGGGTCAAATGGTTTCAGCAACTACATGTAGTTCTTGTAGTGGTAGTGGTCAAATAATTGATAAACGACCTCCAGGTGTTGACAGTACTGGTCTAGAATTGCAAGAGGAAGTAATTCCTATTAAGATTCCAGCTGGAGTTGGTGACGGTATGCAGTTGTCAATGTCTGGCAAGGGAAACATGGCACCAGGAGGAGGTGTACCAGGTGATCTGCTCATCGTTATTGAAGAAATTGAGCACGAGACGCTGAAAAGAGACGGTACCAATGTAGTGTATGATCTCTATGTCAATTTTGCAGACGTAGCATTAGGGACAAGTATGGAGGTACCTACGATCGATGGTAAAGTGCGCATCAAGCTTGAACCAGGGACCCAAAGCGGTAAAATTCTTAGGCTTCGAGGAAAAGGGATTAAGGATATCAACGGTTACGGAAAAGGCGATCAGCTTATCCATGTAAACGTTTGGACACCTAAGAAACTTTCGAGTGAAGAAACAGAAATTCTTGAGAAACTAAGAGAAGCGGAAAACTTCAAACCTAATCCGGGTAAAGGAGAGAAAGGCTTTTTTGATAGAGTAAAAGAGTTCTTTTAGCATTAAACAGTGCCTAGAAATTTAAAGCCTCGAGAAATCGGGGCTTTTTTTATGAATAGGTAGTGCATTTTGCCAAAATCAGCAATATTCACATTGAAATTTAATGGGTGTAACCCAAACTCTAAACAAAACGTACACGACTGAATGCAAAAAGTACTTTTACTAGTAGCCATTGTAGGAATTGCAGGGATGAATGGGTTGGCTCAAACGAAAGAGCACTTTACTGTGCAAGACGATGGCTCTTGTGAGAAGGTATATTTCAAATTAAAGGCCGCTTCTGGCACCTGCGAAATTCGTACACGAAAAGGTGATTACCCTATCAACATTCTAGGTAATCATAATGAGGAGTACATTACAAGCGAATTTGGTCAATCTCTTGAGGGTACGAGACTCAATGCGTGGTTGAACTTAAAAGACAATGGTAATGAAGGGTTCGGTACCAAACTTTCCAAAATCTTTGGAAAGAAAACCATGGATACAGAGAACTATTGGAACATCTATTTTACAGATTACAAGCCCTATAACCTTAACCTTAATTACGGGGTAGGAAATGCCTATATCGACCTGTCTGACATTGCAGTAGAGAATTTAAAAATCAGTTCGGCCAATGCCCACGTGAAAGTTGGCTATCTCTCTAAGCTTCAGAATAAGATCGAGATGGATACCTTCATGGTCAGTGTAGACTTAGGCGATGTTGAAATTGAAAGACTAAGTTTAGCGCGAGCTAAGAATATCTTGGCAGAGGTGGGCTTTGGGTCACTTGTCCTAAGTTTTGACGAGCTACCACAAAGGGCAAGCGAGATCTGGGCTAGGGTTGGGGCAGGTTCTTTGGAGATTAACCTTCCTAATGAAGACATACCAATCATCGTGCGCATGAAGGATACTTCATACCGTAAGTTCAAAGTACCTGAAGGCTTTAAGGAGATTCGTGACAACGTTTTTGTCAGTTCCGTTTACACTCCTGATGCTGCTAACCTACTGGAATTCAACATTGATTTGTCCATGGGTAGTGTCGTTTTTAAGAAATGACCAAAACCTTAGCCAGCTAAATTTTCCGTAAACCGACACTTTCTTCCGCTTACCTTTTTATTATTACCATAATCGAAGCCGTTTTTTCAATTTGGTTTGTCTTTTAAGGTTTTAAACTTGAAAGCACTTATTTTTAAGCACCACTAAATTGAAACTGCAGTGAATATTCTTGAAGCGAATAATGTCACAAAGAACTATGCCGCTCATAAAGCGCTAGACGATGTGAGTATCGCCATACCAAAACAATCCATCTTTGGGCTCTTAGGACCCAATGGAGCAGGCAAAACCACTCTCATTAGGATCATCAATCAAATCATTATGTGTGATGAAGGTGAGATTTCCATAAAAGGAGAAAAACTTCATCCTAAACACATCAAGGATATCGGCTACCTACCGGAAGAGCGGGGTCTTTACAAAAAGATGAAGGTTGGGGAACAGTTAATGTATTTAGCCCAACTCAAAGGCTTGTCAAATGCAGAGGCTCGAAAAAGAATCAAGCACTGGTTAGAAAAATTAGGCTTAACGGAATGGTCTGGTAAAAAGGTGGAAGACCTCTCTAAAGGGATGGCCCAAAAAATTCAGTTTATAGCTACCGTACTTCACGAACCAGATATTTTGATTCTGGATGAGCCATTTTCAGGTTTCGATCCTGTGAATGCAAACCTTATTAAGGACGAGATTTTCGAACTGAGAGACAAAGGAGCTACTGTTATTTTCTCTACCCATAGAATGGAATCTGTTGAGCAGCTATGTGATGACATTGCTTTGATTAATAAGTCTCAAAAGATATTAGACGGTACGAAAAGAGATATCAAGAACTCGTTTAAGTCGGGCAAGTATGTAGTGAATTATAAAGGCTCACTGAATGGACTAAGTACGAATTTTGATGTGCTAGATACAACAGTGGTGCAGGATGACCTGTCAGAATCAATGCTTCAAGCTAAAGCGGGGCAGTTGCCAAACGACATCTTAAAGGAACTTATCAACCTCATCGAAGTGCACTCATTTGTCGAAGTGGTGCCTTCTATCAATGACATTTTTATCGACATCGTAGAAGGAGGCAAATCATGAGACAGATATTTTTAGTATTAAAAAGAGAGTACCTAACGAGAGTAAAAAAGAAGTCGTTCTTATTGGCGACAATTCTTACTCCTTTAGTGATGCCAGCGATTATTATTGCTATCGTTTACTTTGCAGGACAAGAAAAGGAATCTAGAAGTGACAAGGTTTTAGTGTTAGATGAGAGCGGTTATTTCAGTGATGCATTTGATGTGACAAGTTTTGAATTTGAGTACATCACGGGCGACTTAGAATCGGCAAAGCAGAAATTGTTAGATGCAGGGGCTTTTGGCCTTATGTATCTACCTAAGGTTGACTTGTCAGACGCCTCAGTAATTAATTACAATGGATTTGAGTTGTATTCAAAAACAAACCCGAGTGTTCAGGCGATGCAGCGGCTTGAA
>Ga0222654_1000366_pt1 | contig 32178 bp, 21 predicted proteins | sample AntAcemetagen421_FD_179805 | JGI IMG/M metagenome (GOLD analysis project Ga0222654, IMG submission 179805) | Saline water microbial communities from Ace Lake, Antarctica - #421 | ecosystem: Environmental > Aquatic > Non-marine Saline and Alkaline > Saline | place: Antarctica: Ace Lake...
CAAGAAACACTTTCCTAACGATGATTTCGCTACAACTAAGATTCCACTTTACGTCACTGCTACAAACCTTAATACTGGACAGGCTGAGGTCTTCAGTAAAGGAGGAATGATTAAGCCAATGATGGCTTCTTGCTGTATACCTTTCATATTTGATCCCGTTAGAATCGATAAAAATGTATATGTAGACGGTGGATTAGTCAATAACTTGCCTGCTGAAGCCATAAGAGAACAATGTGATATTGTCTTAGGTGTTAATGTTTCACCTGTATTGAATGAAGAAAAGTTAGAAGGTACAAAGAAGATGATTGAGCGAATCTCAATGGTGAGTATAAACGCAAATATGGCTAAGAGTAAAAAACTATGTGACTTAGTCATTGAACCGAAAGGCTTAAGGGAATATGGTACGTTCGATTTGAAGAGTGCCGATGAACTTTTCAAAATAGGCTATGACGCTACCCATTACATCTTTGAGACTGAAAAAAAGCTTCAGGTAATTCAAGATTTGTTGGCCTAATAGAATCGGTTATAAAGAAGCCATAAAAACACTGAACAATTTTGACTTCATTGGCGTAATAGTAGATGGTCAAATAAAAACATCGAATCAAAGTCAACCTTTTCCAAGTGTAATCGACTTATAAGAGAATAAGGTCTCAAACTGGATGCAAGAGTATTCAGTTTAATCATAACAACATACAACGGTCCCCAACAAGAGTTGGTAAACTCAATCAAAACAACACTATGCGCATACTATTTTTCACAATTTGTGCCTTGCTAATCTTTAGCACAGTAAGGGCACAGGATAAATTCACACTTAATGGTTACGTCCGCGATGCAAGTTCGGGCGAAGAGCTGATAGGAGTAACAATTCTTATTGAAGAGACTGGTAGTGGGGTTAATACCAATCCTTATGGTTTTTATTCTTTGACTTTACCGGCTGGAGAGTATAGTATTCAATTTAGGTACATCGGGTTTAAGACTAAAATAGAAAAGGTTAGCCTAACCAAAGACCTTTCTTTAAACATCGAGCTTGTAGAAGAAGTCACTGAACTTAGCGAAGTAGTAGTTACCGCAGAAAGACAAGATGTCAATGTTACCAGCATTCAAATGAGCAAGAGTGTGGTGGATATAGGTCAACTAAAGAAGTTACCCTCCCTGTTTGGAGAGCCAGATATCATCAAGAGTATTCAAATGATGCCAGGCGTTATATCTGCTGGCGAGGGTACTTCTGCCTTCTTTGTAAGGGGTGGTAGTGCCGACCAAAACCTGATCTTAATTGATGAAGCGCCAGTGTATGACCCTTCTCATTTATTTGGGCTATTCTCAGTGTTTAATGCAGACGTAATAAAGGACTCAGAGCTTTATAAAGGCGGTATACCTTCTCGCTTTGGGGGTAGACTCTCTTCTATCCTAGAGGTAAGGACGAAAGATGGTAACAATAAAGAGTTTAAAGGTGAAGCAGGTATTGGCCTTTTAGCCAGTAGTGTAATGCTAGAAGGACCTATAAAGAAGGATGAAAGCTCATTTATCATCTCTGCAAGAAGGTCTTATGTCGATTTATTCTTGAGACTTGCTAATGAGAAGAATCTGGTATATTTCTACGATGTTAATGCAAAAATAAACTGGCGCGCTAATAATAAGAACAGGTTCTTTATTGCCTTGTATTCGGGTAGGGATAATTTCAATTTTGATGGAAATTTTGGTTTCGATTGGGGTAATAACACGGCTACTTTTCGATGGAATCACCTCTTTAACGACAAGCTCTTTTCTAATACTTCCCTCATCGCCAGTTCCTTTGATTACGGATTAGGCTCACAAGACGAATCAAATGGATTTCAGTGGGACTCAAACCTTAAGGAGTTCAGTTTTAAGCAGGATTTAAACTATTTTTTCAATCCTCAACTTACCATGGACTTCGGTTATCATGTGACGTATAGAAAGTTTGCACCTGGAATAATCACACCAAGTGCTGAGTCAATATTCAGAGAAGTGGAGCTACAAAATGAGTTCGCATTAGATCATGCGCTATATGCCAGTTTACAGCATCAGTTGAGTGATAAGCTAAGTTTTGAGTATGGGGCTAGGCTATCAATCTTTCAGAATGTTGGAGCGAATACGGTCTACACTTACTTAGATCAGTTAGATAATACTAATCCGATAAGGATTGATTCCACCCAGTACGGAAGCTTCGAAAACATTAAGACCTATGTGAATTTAGAGCCGCGCTTTTCAGCAAGGTACATTCTGAATACTGAGAGTAGTTTAAAGGCGAGCTATAATCGTATGATTCAAAACACACATTTGATTTCTAGTGGTACTGTTCCTGTCCCTTTTAATACTTGGGCACCTAGTTCTACTTATTTGAAGCCTCAGGTGGCCGATCAGCTAGCGCTAGGTTACTTCAGGAATTTCAAGGACAATAGTTATGAGTTTTCAGCAGAAGCTTTTTACAAAGACATTAGCAACGTTACCGACTTTGCAGACAATGCCAGTATTTTCTTTAATGATGATTTATCAACTGAGTTTAGACAAGGTACTTCTGAGGCCTATGGGCTTGAGCTGATGCTACAAAAGAAAAAAGGACTACTGACAGGCTTTGTAGCCTATACCTTGTCAAGAGTGGATAGGACAGTGCCAGGCGTTAATCAGGGGCGCTCATTTTTAGCGAACTATGACCGAAGGCATAACCTGAACATTGTAGGGACTTATGATTACAGCGATAAATGGACATTTGGTGGAAGCTTTACCTATGGCACTGGTCGCCCTTTGACCTTGCCTTCGGGTTCTTATGAGTTTGGTGACGGTCAGATTGCTGATATCATTACGGAGCGAAATGGTTTTCAGCTACCGGATTTCCATAGGGTAGATTTAAGTGCCACTTTGGTGCCTAGAAGAAACAAGGGTAAGAAGTATGAGACTTCATGGATTTTCTCACTTTATAATGTCTATAGTCGAAAGAATCCATTCTCAATTTACACGAGAGTCGCCTTGGATGATGATGATAATGTGATTGGAGACGGCACTGAGAAAGAAGCGCGTCTAATCTATCTATTTCCAATACTGCCTTCAGTAACCTACAATATCAATTTCTAAGCCATGGAAAAGCATTCAAAATATATCCGTACCCTGTTATTCATCTTTGCAGCTGTCATATTCACGGCTTGTGAAGAAACGATAATCATCGAAACTGGAGACCTTGATGAAAGGGTTGTGATTGAGGGGCTAGTGACAAATCAAGAGAATCACTATGTGAAAATTACGAGAACACGATCGTTTTATTCAACGGGCCCTGCAGAGGCCATTGAGAATGCCTTAGTAAGGGTATCTGATGATATAGGGAATACCTATCAGTTTGTACACAACCCTAACGGCAACCTTACTGAGAATGGCTTCTACTACCCAGTAAATAGCTTTCAAGGGCAGGTGGGTGCTATCTACGCTTTAGATGTTCAGGTAGATGGAGAACAGTATACTGCACAAGAAGAGTTGCTGCCCGTGACTACCATTGATTCATTGACTGTTATTATTAACCGGGAGGAGCTTGAAGATCCAGACGAGGAGGGACGATTCTTTAATGTATTGTTCTATGCTTCTGAGCCACAGGGCAGAAAGGACCAATACCTGTTTAAGTTTTACCGTGACGGAGAGATCGTTAGAGATTTTCCAACCGATATTTATTTTACGGATGATGCACTGTTGGGTGAACGAATTGATGATTTAGAGATTGCTGGGTTTTATGCCGAAGGAGATCTGGTGACTGTAGAGATGTATAGTTTAACGCAAGAGGCTTATGTCTTCTATTCTGACCTCTTTAACCTCTTGAATAATGATGGAGGCTTGTTCAGTCCGCCACCAGCGAACCCAAGAACAAACTTGAGTAATGGGGCTATAGGCTATTTTCAGGTAAGTTCAATTGATTCTGAAGATAAGTTAATAGTTGATCCGGGATAGTTGGAATTATTGATTCTGGTCTAGCTTAACCGGGCTCATTTCATCTTCCTTCCAAATCCCACGTTTTTTCAAAGACTCAATCGCATTGGCGCTCATTGAACGAAGATCTTGATATATTTCTTCCCGTAACTTGACGAACTTGGGATTATTACCCATTGCAAGAAATGCCATATTAAGCTCTAGTGTTTGAGGGGTGTGAATCTTATCATAATCATCAAAATATAATTCTCGGAAGTAATCTATGGCCTTGTCCTCGTCAGTTACTGCAAAGCAGGCAAAATGAGCATACTTGTACTCGATTTTTTTATCCTCTTCCATTTCAAGGTCAACTGTATAATCGCAGATCTTAGTCTTTAAAGAATCATAATCTTCCTGCTTCCCATTTGCTTTTAGAAGAGCCGCATATTCCAGTGCATTTAAACTTTGATAAGGTTCTTCAAATTTCAAAGTATCACTTAAGTAAGTTGAATCAGATTTGATGTAATTTAATAGGGCATCTTCAAAGTCCTCATTCTCAAAACTTATTATAGACCGGATATATGCCTTATTTCTTTCATCAAAAAATTCATTCTCGGTATCCTCCTTCAATATTTTCTCTGCAGTCTTAAAATCCTTCTCAAGCATTCTATTAGTGAGTCTCATATTGGTATAGAGCGCATTCTTTGGGAAGAGTTTAGCCATTTTATCCTCCATACTTAGAGCTAATTCCGAGAAGGCCATATCAAGTGCAGATCCATACAAGGCACCGATCATTCCTAAATCCTCCGATTTAAATTGGTACCCCTCGTATGTCAATTCAAATCCTTTAGCCATGTCTTTAAACTTATCTGAAGACATTAAATGTGCTTTTGCAAAGTAAGCATCAGAGTATTCAGGGTTGTTTTTTATAACCTCATCTAGAATTTGCAACGCTTCTTCGGGAGAATCCTCAATCAAATGATTTGTATAATGAGTAGCATAATCAGGGTTTAAAGGGTCTTGTTGGTAAGCCTTTTTCATTACCTCAGTAGATTTCTCCATTTGGTCATTATGCTCAAGAGCGGTGTGATAACCATCTAAAACGTCTCCATCATTTGGCATTAGTTTAATGGCCTTTTCATAGGTGCTCAACATTAGTTCATGATCGTGAATAAGTGTATAATACTTTCCTTGTGCATCAAGAGCTCGGGCAGAATTGCCATCTATTAGCATGGCTTTATCAATATTAATTCTCATTAGCTCCTTAATATCATCCTCCTCAACATTACCGTAGGTTAGTTGTCTTTGATAAGCCTTGGCTAAGCGAGCATAAGCGTCTACAAACTCAGGATCTAGCGAAATAGCCTCTTTGAACAAGTCAATGGCTTTTTCGATGTCTTTGATATCGGTGGCAATGATTAATTGAGTAGCTTCTAAATATTTTTCATAGGCTTCCAAATTATCAGTAGGCAATGCATCTTTTTGTTTTGTAGAATCCGTAAGCAGCATTCTTACCTTAAGCTCTTTTAGAACGGTCATCGCAATCTCATCTTGAATATCGAAAAGGTTTTCTGGGGTCAACTCTCTTTCATAGGTTTCGGACCACATGTGGTAACCATCGCTTACTTTTATCAACTGCGCAGTTACCCGAACCGTATTACTTGATTTTCTCACACTACCTTCAAGAAGGTGACTTACATGTAACTCATTTCCAATCTTGGTCATATCATCATTATGACCTTTGAATTTGAAAGAAGAGGTTCTGCCAGCTACTCTGAGGTCTTCAACCTTGGCGAGAACATTCAGTAACTCTTCAGACAAACCGTCAGAAAAGTATTCATTCTCTTTATCGCTACTCATATTGACAAAAGGCAATACTGCGATACTTGGAAATTCCTCATCCTCATTGGCCAATTGCGACCCTGTTGCATAAAAGATTCTTTCTACCGCTAGAAAAACAATGGCTAATGAGAGCACTGTAATAAGTAATCGATTGAGTTTTTTACCCGTTTTTGAAGTAATTGATTTAGTAACTTCAATTTGAGCTGTTTTCTTAAGGCCTTCAGGTGTAATTTCAAATGCCCAAGCTATAATAAGTGCAATTGGGAATCCGCAAAGTATGATGGTAGTAAATAATGGAGGCACCCAGGTTGGGAAGTTGAACTGAGGAGATACAGTAGCCATAACTTGAATGACCAACCAGCCCGCAATCGCATAGGCTGCACTCACTTTAAAAACATTACGCCTCTTTAATTCAGAAATAAAGTGATTAATGTTCATACGATTCTATACTTTTTGGTTGAAAGCTCAAAAGCAATCTAACCTAATTCTTTCAAAGTCAAAAGGATATATGTACGAACGTATGTTGAGTATAATGCTATTTGATGGTAATTAGATAGTAGTTCTTTTTGCCTTTTTGGGCGAGGAAGTACTTGTTCTGAAGTAAGGTGATTTCAGGTTTAGCATTCATATCTTCTATTTTTACCTTATTGATAGATATGCCACCACCTTGTAGCATTCTTCTAGCTTCTCCTTTTGATGGAAAGATGACGCTTTGAGTAACCTCCGATAATAAGTCGATGTAGTTTGCAGCATTTTCAAGTTCAGCAGATTGAATAGTGACTTGAGGTACGCCTTCGAAAACGGAAAGCAACGTAGCTTCATTTAACGATGCCAGGTCTTCAGTAGTAGATTTGCCGAAAAGTATCCCAGAGGCTTTAATAGCCATCTGTAGGTCTTCCTCAGAGTGAATCCTTCTAGTAACGTCTTCAGCTAATGCTTTCTGTAGTGTACGCATGTGAGGTGCTTGAGTATGTAGCTCTTCTAGGGCTTCAATCTCATCCTTTTCTAGCAAAGTGAAAATGCGAATGAAGTTACTTGCGTCTTCGTCTGAAGTATTCAGCCAGTATTGATAGAATTTATAAGGTGAGGTTTTCTCCTTGTCCAACCAGATGTTTCCTCCTTCGGACTTACCGAATTTAGTACCGTCAGCTTTCTTGATAAGAGGTGCGGTTAAAGCAAATGCTTCGCCCTGAGCCTTTCTTCTGATCAATTCTGTTCCTGTAACAATGTTTCCCCATTGATCGGAGCCACCCATTTGAATCTTACAGTTGTTGTTTTTGTAGAGGTGATAGAAATCGTAGCCTTGAACTAATTGGTAGGTAAACTCAGTAAACGACATGCCGCTCTCCAAACGATTTTTAACGGAGTCTTTTGACATCATATAGTTCACGGTGATATGCTTACCTACATCTCTGATGAACTCAAGAAATCCCATTCCTTTAAACCAATCATAGTTATTGACAATCTCAGCTGAGTTCTCGCCACAATCGAAGTCTAGAAATTTCTCTAGTTGTGCCTTTTGACCTGCAAGGTTGTGGTTGAGCACATCCTCAGCCAACAATTGACGCTCAGAAGACTTTCCGGATGGATCGCCTACCATGCCAGTGGCTCCACCTACTAGGGCAACTGGTTTGTGCCCTGCTCTTTGGAGGTGTACAAGCAACATAACAGGAACTAGGTTACCGATGTGTAATGAATCTGCTGTTGGATCAAATCCGATATATCCAGAAGTCATTTCTTTCGATAACTGCTCTTCTGTTCCAGGCATTATGTCGTGGATCATTCCACGCCATGTCAATTCTTCTACCAATGGGTTACTCATAAGGGACTACGATTTGAAGGGCAAATATAGAATATGAAAAGAGAGAGGGAAAGGAAAAAGCCCGGTTCTACCAGGCTACTCCTCCGTAATTGTCTTTACGCTCTTCATCGTCATTAGATGTAGTGGTCGTAAATGTGATTTTCTGTGTTGATCTAGAGGGTGAACTGCTGTTTAGCTCTGGCATTTCTACTTCAGAGCCAACGTTTACTTTACCATTCATTTCAGCTCCATTCTCAACAGAAATGCGCTTAGCGTAGATTTTACCAAATATCTTAGCTGTCTTAGAAAGATGTAATAATCCGCTTGCCAATACGTCTCCGTTCACATAGCCATCAATGGTAATGTCAGTACCACTTAGGTTTCCACCAATTTCACCATGGCCTCCAATGATAATCTTTTCACCAGAAATTAAGTCACCCGTCACATATCCATCTACTCGTATACTATGCTCGGATTTCATGTTTCCAGAAATCATAGAACCATGGCGCACCTGCGTGATGTAGGTGGATGGATTAACTGAAGCTGACTCTTTCTTACTCATTAGTAATCAGATGGAGTTGAAGGTTTTGAACTATTGTCATCGAATATGGAAAGAATGGTAGTTGCATTTCCAATATCTAGGCCTACTGCATTACTTTTTACACCACCGTTTAGTTGTGCAGAATTGATGCAATAACCTCTACTTGCGAGAGTTTGAGGCTCCTCTGCGACTTGAAGGTCAAGTACGTCTTGGAACTCTTTCTTGAAGCAGTCTACCAGTCCAGGGTACAATGCACCACCTCCTGCGAGAAACATCTCATGTGAGATAGTAAAGTCATTATCATTGAATGCTTTTCTCATAGCAGGAGAAATAACATCTTCATAGTATTGCTTTAATACTTTATCTCTAATCTCCTTAATATCAATACGTTTTCTGTTCAAAAAGATAACGCCTTTTTGGAATGCTGCATCGATTTGATGTTCAGTCTTAAGCTCGAGATAATATGTCTTAGCCAGCTCTTGTTCAAGCAGATTAACTGCGTAGCGAAGGCCATAAGTTGAAAGCGATGTTCTTTGGACGATACCACCTTCAGTACTCAAAAGTCCCTCAAGCGTACCGTAACCTAAAGACAGCACAAAGAAATTACCACTTGCTTGTTGCGTGCCTTTTCTGAGTGCAATCGCACAACTAATAACCTCTGGGATTACCTGCACATTCTCTATCTCAACTTGAACGTTTTTTCTTGTTCCACCACCATATGTAGCTGCGTCATATTCTATCACATGTTGTGCATGGATCAATTTTGATGCAGTCTCTTTGTAGAGTTGAAAAGTAGAGAATGGGAATCCTGTCGAAAGCGTTAAAGGATTACCTAATTTTTGGTTAGCGATCAGCATACCTGATTTTAAAAGTAGGTGGTAATCAAGCTCATCAGGAGCACTGTTGATGTTTCTATGTGGAGAAACTCCTTCAGTAAGTGCAAGGTTACCAACCACGTAACCCTCACCGTTGTGATATATCTTCAAACCGTTGATTAGGTCTGGAGAGACGTTTCTTAAATCCGTATTGTTTCCCTCGAAGACACTTGGGAATGTGTAAGTCTTGAACATGTTATGCGTTTTGCTCTAGTGAAATTGCTAACAATAAATGAATAGCAATAATACAATTAAATGACCATTGAAAGCCCATTTGGCTTATAAAATCAGCCGAAGTTCTGAAATACTTTTGAGATATAAAATTCAAAAGGTCTTATTGATTTATGACTAAGGCTAATCTTTTGTTGTTCCCGTTTATTGACATTCTTGTTATTCCATTGGCTCCCATTTCTCCTAAGTCCATTATTTCTTGCCATTCTTGATCTCTTATAGGGTTATAGGACATTAGTTTGCTTCCAACACTTGTGATATAAGTGCCTTCTTGCGTAATGGCCCAGTCGCTGGCTCCGGCTGGCTTTTTAATGATGGGATTTAGCACTTTACTGACTCCATTCAATACATGAATCATTACATCTCCATTTTCTTCGCGCCTTTCAAAGGTAAAGTCAGGGCTGTCTGGCACTACTTTAATCGTTCTTCCTACGTTGCTAGTAATGATTTTGTCATCTACATCATTAGGATTGGCCAAAACCAAACTTGCAGGGTCTCCCAAGACAAACATTAAGACTTGATCCATATTCCATGCGAAATATCCTACAGGAGCTATCTTTTCGAAAATAAGTTGAGGTGACGCTTTGCCGTCCATGGGGAAGAACCAGAGTCTCTGAGTACCGTCTTCTTCCACTCTGACTGTAGCAAAGCTATTGTAGCGCTCCATAGGAAAAGGAGAGTATTCGCTCGTTTTAGTATTCGTTAGGTTAGTGATCTTATTGTCATATAGGTCGACAATCATAATGTCGTTTTGATCCTTGTCGAAAGATGAATAAAGGATGTAATCATTGTTGAAGAAGGCTGGTTGATTGTCATAGCCTTTGCGATTCGTAACATTCTTTCCTTTTGAAAGGCTAATCTTTCCCTTCTTTTCTTTTAAGTCAAAAACGAAAATATCAGTTCCGGCTGGGGGAGTTTGTGCTAAGCCCAAACTCGTAAAGGCTATTAAAATGATACATGAAAAAAGTGTCTTCATAATTTATTTCTTGGTTGTTCGAAAGTAGTCAAATGATTTTTATTCAAATAGGGTGATTGTATGAGTGGTAAAAAAATGTTGGAATTAATAATTGAAGATAGACTATTTAAAACATTGAATAATAGATATTTAATTGTATATATTAACGATGCTCATTTTTTGAGCAATGTGATTTTGAGGTAATTCATGATCCTTTTTTGAGAACTTTATTCGTTGTGATTAGTTAACAACCAATAGAATGATGGAACTACTCTCAAGCACAGAGCTGGATGCTTTTCGTGAACTTCAAGATCCTCTAGCGGATCATGTCATCTCGAAATATTTTCCGGCAGATAAAAATTTACTACAATCACATTTAAGTGCCTTGGTCACTAACAGTGACTCATTACCGAGTGATGCAAATGAAGAACTTAAGGCACTCTATGCGGCTATGAAAGAGGCTGCGAGTTCCTTTGACGTGGATGACTTGGCGGCAGGGCAAAGTTTTTTCAGTGAACATGCTTCTGATATTATGTTGTTGTTAGGCTTTCTAAGTCTCCCTTACTGTTACACTGCTGCTTATGGTGCAGAAGTATTGGTAAAGTCTAAGCGCATCTTAGAAGACCCTGCAACGCGCTTGATGGATACAGCTACGTTTGTATTCGATGTGACAAGTAAAGGTGCTTTTAAGCCAGAAGGAAAGGCATTGGTGGGTATTTTGAGGGTTAGATTGCTGCATGCTGCGACCCGTTGGTATATTAATCATTCAGGAGATTGGGATATCACTATGATGGGGCAGCCTATTAATCAAGAAGATATGGCAGGTACCAATTTGTCCTTCTCTTTGATGGCTGTCCGTGGCTTACGCAAGCTCGGTAAGTTCCTTGAGCCAGAAAAAGCTTTCAACTACATTAATTACTGGAATAAGATTGGCCTTTTGTTGGGACTCAAGCCTGAACTGTTGCCAGAGAGTAACAAAGAAGCGTTTCATTTGGAGAAACAGATTAGAGGTAGGCACTTTAAGTCTTCCGATGCAGGTCTTAAACTGACTAAGTCACTTTATAAGTATTACGAAAAAGCAGTCGCTGACACACCCTTAGACGGTTTGACTAAGTCATTTATGATTTACCTATTAGGAGATAAAGTGGCGAGTCAGTTGGGATTAGAGATTGGTAATTACGATCGTATTGTCTTTAAGCCTTATCAATTATTTTTCAATTTCAAGAATTTCTTTTTCGATTCGCAAGACTCTTATGCTAAGGCTTTTGGGCGTTTTAAGGAATCTCAAGCAATTAAGTAATTGCTTAATTAGCTTTTGATGATCTGCTTATTGAAAAGGTTTTGGTATATGATGGGTAGAAGAGGGTATCAATTGATTTTTTGAATGATAGGGTTGAAGGCTTTGGAAGCCACAAGTACCTTGTCACCAATACTAAGGTTTTTAGCTTCATCTTGTTCAGAGACCACTTTAATGAGTTCTTTGCCTACGAGTACAGTAAGAATACTGATGACTCCTTCAGCTTGCATGTTGACAATTTCTCCTGTGAATTGAAATTTACCACTAATATTACTGCTCGTCAGTAGTACTGAAGGTTTACCTTCTTTTATCACTCTACCTTGCTCCAATACTAACAACGAATCGGCTAGTTTAAGCGTTTCTCCATTGTCATGGGTAACCATTAGGATTGTCAGGTTAAACTCTTTGTGAAGCTCCAATAAATGCTGTTGTAGTTTAGCCCTTATCTCATTGTCTAAGGCTGATAGCGGCTCGTCTAAGAGTAGTAAGCTTGGTTTTTGGACCAATGCCCTTGCTAGTGCCACGCGTTGCTTTTGGCCTCCAGATAATATCTCTGGCTTATGATTTCGTAATTCACCAAGCTCCATGATTTCGATTAGATCATCAACTATACTGGTCGAATCATGCTTGGATAAGGCAAATCGAAGGTTCTCGTTAACGCTCATATTAGGAAAGAGCGCATAGTCTTGAAAGACATAGCCCACCTTACGTTGCTGAATTGGTAGGTCTATCTGCTGGCTGCTGTTGAACCAGGACTTCCCATCCACCTCAATTCGGCCACCATCTGGTTGCATGAGGCCGGCAATTAAACGGAGAAGGGATGTCTTGCCTGCACCAGACTTTCCTTGTATCACAGTGAATGTGCCTGATGCTAGATGCAAGTCGATTTCAAGATGCATCTTACCTTGATTAGAGTGGAGTACTTTATTCAGTTGCAGTCCAATCATTTCCAAAACCCTTTCATTCCGCCTCGGTTGAACATGTAAACCAAAATCAATATGGTGAAAGTTATACCCAATAGAATTAATGAGTAGCTGTTCGCCACCGCATAATTAAGAGACTCTACTTCATCATAGATGGCTATTGAAGCTACTTTTGTCTGTCCTGGTATATTTCCTCCAATCATAAGGACAACGCCAAATTCTCCCATGGTATGGGCAAAAGAGAGTACAACTCCGGTTAGAAGTGCTGGTTTGATATTAGGTAATAAGACCTTTGTGAGTGTTTGAAATTTTGATTTACCTAATATGTAGGAAGCTTCTGTCAATGATTTTGGAAGCTTAGCGAGCCCCGCTTGAATAGGATGGACCATAAACGGAAGGCTATAAATGATGGAAGCAAACACCAATCCTTCGAAAGAGAATATTAGCCGTAAGCCAAGCCATTGATCTAGCCACTCACCAAAAGCGTTGTTTGGACTGAAAGCTATTAGAAGATAGAAACCTAATACAGTAGGGGGCAGCACGAGTGGCATGCTAATCAGTGCCTCTAGTACTGGTTTGAGCCTTGTCTTTGTATTGGCTAGCCAGTTGGCTATGGGTATGCCAATGACCGCTAAAAGTATAGTGGTCACTGTCGCTAGCTTTAATGTCAATATGATCGGCCCCCAATCCACTATTCAGAAAGCATTATTTCGTTCGTCTTGATGAGCGCCTTAACCTTTTTTCCTCTAGATAGATTTAAGGTGGATATGGCCTTAGTTGTTATGATGGATGACACCTCGCCTGTTTCAATTTGGATCACCACCTTGCTCAGCAGTTCTGAGGCATCAATACTAATTATAGTTCCTGAGAGTTGATTTTGCATGCTAATCGAATGCCTTTCGTCCAAACCAATGGCCACCTCGGTTTCTTTAAATATGGCTTGTACAGTATTGCCAACCTTCAAAAGGGGTAATGTATCGGGCGTGTCAATGACTATAGCAGTTAGCTTATTCGAGCCCGCTAGTATTTCTACTAAAGACAAGCTTCCTGCGGTTTCAATGGATGATATTTTACCTAAGATTGAATTCAATCGACTATGCTAGAATAACCGAAGTTATTTAAAATTTCTTGACCTCTTGATGAAAGTATGAAATCAAAAAAGGTTTCTGCTGCACTTTGCATTTCAGGTCTTTCATTAAGAATGACCATGCTTTGCGTGATAGATTCGTAACTAGCTTCAGGGACTGCAGTCCATGTGCCTATGTTTTTAAACGCCTCTGAATACATGCTTGATTTTGATGTAAACCCAACTTGTAGAACTCCACTAAGCAGGAATTGATTTACTTGAGAGATACTTTCTCCATAAACGAGGTTGTCTTTAAGTACTTCCAAATCTCCAGCAGATTTAAGGTATTCTATAGTGGCAATTCCGTAAGGCGCTGTTCTGGGATTTGCCATGGCTATTTTCATTTGTGTATAATCAGCCTCTTGTGCTGCCATTGAGTCAAGTGAAGTCCATACTACCAATTGTCCATAAGCGTAAGTTTGAGGTGTATTATAAGCCAAGCCTTCCTCATAAACTCTTTGAGGGTATCTACTGTCTGCTGAAAGAAACAGATCATAGGGTGCTCCAGCGATGATTTGAGAGGTTAGTTTCCCCGAAGAACCAAGAATAACTTCTACTTCGGTACCAGTTGCGTTCTCGAATTCTTTTTCTAAGGCGACCATGACAAACTGCATGTTGGCTGCAGCAGCTATGGTGAGTTTAGTAGTCGATTGATTAGAACAAGCTATACTTGATATCACCAAAAGCAATACTATTATCAATTTTTTCATATCAAGCTATCCCAAAGTATCTCCACTGGATGATAAGACTTTCTGCTTGTCCCATCCTTGATCTGATGCCTACAACTTGTTCCGGCTGCAGCAATAATCACTTCTTCTGGTTGTTTACGCACCGCAGGGAAGAGGGCTAGCTCACCAATCTTCATTGAAACATCGTAATGTTCCTTTTCATAGCCGAAAGAACCTGCCATGCCACAGCAGCCCGAAGGAATCATATGCACTTTAAAGTTCTTTGGTAACGAAAGCATCTTTTTAGTCGGTACCATTGACGAAAGTGCCTTCTGATGACAGTGTCCATGTACTTTGATGGTTTTCGTAGCTTCGGTGAATTGCTCGGATTTGATATGGTTAGCATCAATCTCGTGCGCTAAAAACTCTTCAATTGTGAAAGTATGCTTGGCAATTCGCTTGGCTTCTTCTTGTTTCTTCCCTCTAGTTAGGGTCGTATATTCATCTCTGAAGGTGAGGATGGCCGAAGGTTCAACACCCACTAGAGGAGTTGTAGCGCTAACCAAATCTTTGAAGATGTGAATGTTCTCTTCTGCGAGAGCCTTAGCATCATCTAAAAGTCCTTTGGAAAGCTGTGGCCTTCCTGAATCTGCATGGGGAACGAAGATGACTTGATAACCGAGTTTGTCGAGTAGCAAAACAGCCTTCTTACCGATTTCAGCATCGTTATAGTTGGTAAACTCATCACAAAAGAAGTAGAGCTTTTTACCTGTGACTTTAGGTTTGAACTCTTTAGTCAACCACTTGGCTAATGGCTGACGAGCTAGTTCGGGCATGCTACGCTTTTTGGCAAAGCCTACGACAGATTTGGCAATATTTGCTGTGAAAGCATTACCAAATATAAAATCATAAGCCCATGGTGCTATGCTGGCTAGCTTCATGCTCTTTGAAAAGTTGCCAATGCGCTTCGAACGAGTTGGTATGCCGTTTTCTTTGTAATACTGATACTGCCATTCTGCCTTCAGCTTAGCCATATCTACATTGGATGGGCATTCCGAACTGCAACCTTTACAGGACAAACACAGGTCCATCACTTCTTTGATCTCTTCGTTGGCGAATGGATTTTTATCCGTGGAATGGGTCAGTATTTCCCGCAGAATGTTTGCTCTGGCTCTTGTTGTATCCTTTTCGTCCCTAGTGGCCATGTAGCTTGGACACATGGTTCCACCACTTAACTCTGACTTGCGACAATCACCAGATCCATTACATAACTCCGCTGTACGCAGGATGCCATCTGTGGCTGAGAAGTCAAATTGTGTATCGAATTCAGGTGTTTTTTGATCTTTTGAATACCTCAAAGAAGTATCCATCGGAGGGGTATCAACAATCTTATTTGGATTAAAGATGTTTTGAGGATCCCAAATTTTCTTTACTCGTTTGACTAATTGATAGTTGTGTTCACCAATCATCTGAGGGAGAAACTCTCCCCTTAAACGACCGTCTCCGTGTTCTCCGGAAAGAGAACCTTTGTACTTCTTAACTAGCGTGGCTATTTCTTCGGCTATGGTTCTGAATTGCCCTTGGCCTTCGGCCGTTTTCAGATTAATGATCGGACGTAAATGAAGCTCTCCTGAGCCCGCATGAGCATAATGAACTGAATAGAGTCCATGTTTCTCAAGAATTTCATTGAATTCAGCGATGTATGCTGGTAAATCCTCAACATCTACGGCCGTATCTTCTATGACTGGTGCTGGTTTAGCATCGCCAGGGATATTAGATAGTAAGCCTAAACCAGCTTTTCGAAGATTCCATACTAAGCTTATTTTCTTTCCCTTGATAATTGGGTACGCATAACCTCGACCTTGTGCTTTAAGGTCTTTGATTAAGTCTTTTACTTTTTTATTGGCTTCTTCAGGACTATCTCCATTTAGTTCGACTACTAAGATGGCTTGTGGGTCGCCTTCCACGAAGAACCTTAGTGCGTTGTACATCGCATTGCGCTTGGTGGCCTCAAGGATGTAGTGATCCATCAACTCGCAAGCCGATGGCTTATACTTTAACGCTACCAAGTTTGCCTTGAGACTATCATCGATGGTCTCGGAGTGAATACATACTAATCGTTTGTTGCTTGGAGGGAGTGGAGTAAGCTTAATTTTAGCGGAAGTCACCAAGCATAATGTTCCCTCCGAACCAGCGATCAGGCTACAGAAGTTAAAGTCATTTCCTTCTTCATTGAAAGGCTGATGGCGAAGGAGCATGTCCAAAGCATAACCTGTATTTCTTCTAGGAATATCCGCTTTCGGAAAGCCCTCTAAAATCTCTTTTTGATTGGTTTCATCCTTTAGAATTTCCCTGGTTTCAAAGTAGATATTGTTTTGTAATTCTCCCGAGACAGAAAGCCCATTACAGCGATCTAAGAATGTGCTTTTATTAGTGCCTCCAAACCAAGATTCAGTACCATCAGAAAGGATCGTGTTCACTTCGAGTAAGTGTTCTCTTACACTACCATAAATAACTGAATTAGAGCCACATGAATTATTCCCTATCATACCTCCAATCATTGCACGATTGGCGGTAGAGGTCTCTGGAGCAAAGAAGAAACCATAAGGCGCTAGCTGCTTGTTCAAATCATCACGAATAATACCTGGTTCTACCCAAGCATAGGCTTCTTTTTCATTGATTTTGATGACCTGATTGAAGTGCTTTGAAATGTCTACGATGATGCCACTTCCCACTACCTGACCGGCAAGACTTGTACCGGCAGTTCTTGGGATTAATGAGGTGCCATTGTCACGTGCATAATTGACCAAGGTAATAAGGTCTTCTTTGTCTTGGGGGATAGCTACGGCAAGAGGGAGCTCTCTATAGGCGGAGGCATCAGTAGCGTATAGCTTTCTTGTGGTATTATCAGTAAAGAGGTCGCCTTTAAGGGTGGCCTTTAAATTCGTCAAACTCATCAGACGGCAAATTAGGTGTATTGCTGTTAATCTGGAAGCTTGATGAATTAGAAATTATGATTTCGATTGAATTCAATTAAAAACCAGCATAAACTTTGCCCCCTTACCAATCTGACTTTCCAGAAGTATATCACCGCCATGCAGCTGCATGATTTGCTTCGATAGGCTTAATCCAATACCTGAGCCTCTATTTTTTGTAGAATAGAAGGGCATGAAGATCTTCTGCTGCGCTTCGGCAACAATCCCCGGCCCATTATCTCCAATGACTACCGAAGTTCTTTGATTGATAACTTTCACCTCAATTTGCACAAGGCCATTCTCTTTGTTTTCTATGGCTTCTCGAGCATTCTTGATCAGGTTGATTAATACTTGTTCAATTAATTGCTCATCAAGCATCAAATGAGTTGGTGTCTTTGGTAGTTTCATAACCAATTGACCTTCTTTAAAGTCGCTCTTCATCAAGTTCACTGTACGCTGTACTACTTGGTTAATGGAGGTGTCAAGACGGTTTGGGTCAGGTAGGTTCGTATAATCGCGGTAGGCGTTAATGAAATTGATCAGACCATCGGATCTGCCAGAAATTGTCCTCAAGCCTTCTTCCATGTCTTCTAAGCTTTCGTGAGAGATGATGTTATGGTCTTCCTGCTTTAAGATATCCTTGCCTATAATTTCAGTTAGGGTAGAGGTCAAAGAGGATATGGGAGCGATAGAGTTCATGATCTCGTGACGTAGTACTTTGGTTAAGTTTTGCCATGCTTCTAACTCTCGGGCTTGTAATTCGGCTTTAATGTCTTGAATTGAAAACAATCGGTAGGTGCCTTCTCCGAGTTTATACTTGGTCTCAAATACAGCCAATTCTTGACCATCAGCAGTTTTATAAGTGCTTCTCGCGTGGCCATTAAGTTGTTCAATGAGGATAGCAATCTCCTCCGTTTTGATATTAAGCTGGCTAGAGTGTCGCTGGCGCTTGATGCCCAAAAGGTTCAAGGCGGACTTGTTAATCAACTTGATTTGTCCTTCGTTGTCAATAGATATAATACCTGAAGCAATATTCTCAACGACTACCTGTAACTCTTGAAAGAACTCTTCGCGCTTTTGTCTTTCTAAGAGGATGGAATCAATGACTTCTTTAAAGGCAATGTTTAGTTCCTTGAAGGTCTTCCCGAGCTTATTGTCATGGGTAAAGCTCATGTTGAAATCGTTGTATTTGATCGCATCAAAGAATCGAGTCAGTTTTTTATTTGTGCTTTCAATATAATTGAAGAGCTCAAATACCTCGAAGAGGATCAGAAACCCTGTTACTACAGTAGTGACGTATTTCTCATCAAAGAAGATAAGGTAAACGAATGCTGCTACTGTTAGGAATAGGACAATCACTCGGATCAATACAAGAAGCCTAAATTTATTAAAGCCCATACTTCTCTAATCTTCTGTATAATGATGACCTGGTTAAACCTAGCTCTTGTGCTGCATGCGTCACATTTCCATTGTGCTTGGCAAGAACCTTGCGAATGAGGATACGCTCAACATCTTCCAGATTATACTGGTCTAAGCTGATTTCTCCATTATTATCTTTAGGCTGTTGCATAGCATTGAAGAAGAAGTCTTCGGGCTGCAAAATGTTATCCCTACTCATGATAACAGCACGTTCTACGGCATGCTGTAGTTCCCTAACATTGCCTGGCCAATGGTATTTGCCTAACCTTATCAGCGCTGCTTCACTGAATTTATAGATGTCTTTGTTATACTTTTTAGTATACTGCTTTAAGTAATGACCTGCCAGGACGGGAATATCTTCACCACGTTCTTTCAATGCGGGCAGCATAAGTTCAATGGTATTGATTCTATACAAAAGATCCTGTCTAAATAGACCGTTCTGAACCATCTCATACAATGGCATATTAGTCGCGCAAATCAGTCGGATATCAACCTCAATAACGCGATTAGATCCAACACGTGTAATTTTCTTGTTTTGAAGTGCCGTTAATAACTTGGCCTGAAGAGGAAGGGAGAGATTACCGATTTCGTCTAAAAATAAGGTGCCTCTGTTGGCTACCTCAAATCGTCCTGGGCGATCGGTCTTTGCATCGGTAAACGATCCCTTCACATGGCCGAAGAGTTCTGACTCGAAGAGACTCTCTGTAATGGCTCCCAAATCTACACTTACGAAGGGGTTGTCTGCTCTATTTGAATTTCTATGGAGGGACCTAGCGATGAGTTCTTTACCCGTTCCATTTTCTCCTAAAACCAGAACGTTTGCATCTGTTTCAGCTACACGTTCTATCGTGTCGAAAACTTGCATCATATTGGGTGACTGGCCAATAATGTCTTTGAACTTCACATCCAGATCGGCCTTCAAAACGGCTTGTTGATCTTTTAGTTGTTGGATTTCGGTTTTTGAAGACTTCAGTTGCATGGCCGAAAGGAGCGTAGCCAAGAGTTTTTCATTTTCCCATGGCTTCATCACAAAGTCTGAGGCACCCGCTTTGATGGCTTTCACCGCTAGGTCTACTGAGCCAAAAGCTGTAATCAACACTACGACAGAGGAAGGATCAATTTCGAGTATTTGATCTAACCAATGGAATCCTTCTTGGCCTGAATTCACGTCTTGCGTAAAGTTCATGTCCAATAGAATTACATCGTATGATTGGTTTTTTAAAAGGTCTGGCAGTAGCGTAGGATCTTTTTCGAGATCAATTTGACCAAAGTGTCGCTTGAGAAACATCCTTGCTGCTTTGAGCAAGTCTTCGTTGTCATCAATAATGAGTATGCGTCCTGATTTCATGTTATTTGAGTGTTTGACCTAAGCTTGCGTCAAATAAAAAGCGTTCATAATATACAAACAAATCAAGCCGTCCGCCAACGGACGGTAAAGTTCGCAGGCGGATACTAGGAGTATATTTTTAATATTTAAGTACTTGATTAATAGTAAGTTAATAATGGCATTTGATTTGCCATTATTAGACGAAATGGTTAACCATGCAAAGCCTTAGAATAATTATCAGAAGCCTTAAAAAGAATTTCATCTATACCTGGACAAATATTTTAAGTCTAGCCATTGCCTTCTGTTTCGTATTTCTTACTGCTTTATACGTCATTCATGAGTATACCTTTGACCAAGGATACCCAGAAAGTGAAAAGATTCATCGGCTCGTTTCAGTCGGCTCGAATCTTTCGAATACTCGAGATAGTCATCCTTTTATATTATCCGAAGGATATCAAGAAAGCAATCCTTCAATCGAGTCAGTGGTTAGGGCTTATAATAATCCATACCTGTCCAATTTGGTGAGAAATAAGGAAGAGTGGCAAAGTGCATTTAGTGAAAGTGGTTTTTGGTATGTTGAGCAGGACTTCTTGACCATGTTTAATGTACAGCTCGAGACGGGGTCATTTGCAATGTTTGACGTTCCTGGTACCGTTTTGATCAGTAGGTCAGTAAATGATAAGCTTTTTGAAGGAGGAAATTCGATTGGAAAAAAAATAGTAATAGAAACCGATGAGTTAGAGATAATTGGTGTCTATGAGGACTTCCCTTCTAATGCTTCCCTTGATCCGAGGTTCATTGTTTCAATGAAAACAATGAAGTCAAAAGAAACTTTTAGAAAGTACTTTGAACGAACGGGTTACCTGATGTTTAAAGTGTTTGTATCTGCTCAAGATGGTACGATTATTAAAGACTTGGAGGAAGAGTTGAACACCTCAACACCCAAGAGTGAGTCCTTTTCAAATAGCTCACGTCTGGCATTAGAACCAATTACAGCATATCATTTTAGTGACTTAGATATTGGAAGGTCATATCGAGATAAAGCAGATAGGCAATTGGTGATATGGTTAGTTGTCATTTCAATATGTCTTTTGGCCGTTGCTGTTGCCAATTTTGGAAATATTTCGCTGGCAATTGGTATAGGAAGGATGAAGGAAATCGCTATTAAAAAGGTAATTGGGGCAACCAGAAGTAAACTCATCAGAGAGTCTCTATCTCAGTCGCTTTTATTGAGTCTTATTTCTTTTTTCGGTGCCTTGATTTTAATAGAATCATTGATGCCTCTATACGGCAGGTTTGTTCAGCGGGAGTTGAGCGGTGGCATGTTCGGGGTTTGGCCATATTTTGGATTATTTATATTCATCTGCATTGTGGCATTATTAGCGGGAACTTATCCTGCATTGATAGTTTCAAATTTTAAGGTGTCTCGTCTCTTCAGTTCATTTGGCGAGAGGGTGAAACCCCAGTCTGTCATTGGTAAGGTTTTATTGTCTTTTCAGTTTTTGATTGCTTTTGGAGTCTTATCCACGATGCTTTTCATGAATCGGCAACTCACGTTTATGTTATCAAAGGATCCTGGATATAATTTCGAGAACACTTTGGTGCTCAGGTCAAATTGGTTTCAAGGACGTGATGAAAATCGAATACAGACCTTTGAGGATCAGTTAATGGCCATGCCTGAGGTTCTTGATCTGGCCATTTCTGACGAGCAACCCATGCGGCTCTTGTCATTGCGAGATTTGAGGCCTGCAGGCAGGAGAGATGGTTGGGAAAAGGCTAATCTATTCAAGGTAGGTATAGATTGCCGTTTTTTAGATTTCTATGATATAGCTAACAATTTTGATGATAATGTTATTTCTATGTTCTGCTCAAAGAGTAAAATTGGGTTTTTAAACGAAGCAGCGTTCAGTATGCTAGAAAATGAACCTGTTGGCAAACGTCTACCTGAATCCTATGGTCAAGGTAAACCGGGATATATTATTCAGGAAGGTGCTGTTTCGGATTTTCATTTTACTTCTGTTCATGAGTCCATACCAGCAATGTTATTTAGGCCAATCAGTATGAGTGATGGAAGAGCACATTTTTCCATTCGTTATTCTGAAAATGCGAATTTGGGAGAGCTTATCAACAGGCTTCAGACTTTATGGTGGGATTATGAACCTTCCGAGCCGTTTGTTCTGAAAGTACTTGAAGATGAACATCAGAGACTCTACTCTTCTGAAAAGAAGATGATGCAAATGACTGGTATTTTAGGTGCTGCTGTCTGCCTTATAGCTTTTGCAGGGGTATTTGCTATGTCTATTTTTTATGGTCGGGATAGGCTAAAGGAGATTAGTATTCGTAAAGTTTTAGGAGCCAGAGTTCACCAACTTTTTGGACTCCAAAACCGAATATTCATCGTTTTAATGATGATCTCTTTTTGTGCAGCAATCCCTGTAGTGATTATGGTTGTTAACGTCTGGTTTTCACAATTTGCCTATCGATCAGACCAACCCATATGGCTATTTGTTATTTCTTGTCTGATAATACTCTGCGCAACGATTTTGTCTTCAGGATGGTATTCCTTGAAGGTCGCAATGACAAACCCTGCTGATATTCTTCGTGACTCGTAATCAAATGAACTGCCGTCCGCCAACGGACGGTAAAGTTCGCTTACGGATACTCGGAGCACATTTTTAATGTTTAAGTTTCTGAAAAACAAGTGATTAACTTTGGTACGGTGCTTGGAATGAAACTGTCAAAAATAAGGTCATGCTTCAAAATTATCTCAAAATTGCTTATCGGTTCCTTCTCAAGAATAAGGCATATAGCTTTATTAACATCCTCGGGTTGTCAGTAGGAATGAGCTGCTTCATTTTATTAACTCTGTTCGTTCAGAGTGAATTTAGTTATGACGAGTATCATAGCAAGAAGAAGCGGGTTTATCAGGTGTTTTTAAGGGATACTACTAACGCCAACAGCAACTTTGTAACCCAAACTATGGCACCCTTGGGGCCACTTTTAGAATCCACCGTTACTGAAGTGGTGAACACGATCAGGTTCGGTTCAGTCCAAGAACAACTCGTTACAATGAACAACGAAAAATATATTCTCCCAAGGATATTTCTTGCTGACCTTAGTCTATTTCAAACTATCGACATTTCTATAGAGGCGGGTGCAATTGACTACACTGGTAAAAATCAAAATCAGATCGCCATTTCTAAATCGGTGGCAAATAGGGTATATGGCAGTGCTGGCCAGGCCATTGACCAAGTGATTGACATTGATGATGTCGGCTTATTTCAAGTCTCGGCTGTTTTTGAGGATCAACCAGACAACTCACACATGGAGTTTGATTATGTAATTGATTTTTTGAAAGTGGATGTGACTATGAAGGACATCTTTAAATATTCTAAGGCTACTACTTTAATGCAGTGGGGTGTTATTTCTGCATTTCCGCTTTATGTCGAACTGTCAGAATATGAAGATATTGAAGCCGTTGAGTCCAAAATGGAGGTGGCCTTGGCTCCGCACCAATCTAACAGAGTAGTAAAACTATTACCAATTAATGAAATCTACTTTTCGCCTTTGAATAGTTCCTATTTTGGACGAAAGGGAGATAAGGCTAATGTACAGATGTATATGATTATTGGCATCATTATTTTACTTGTGGCGGTAATCAATTATATGAATATGGCCACTGCACGCTATTCTAACCGCGCCAAAGAGGTGGGGATCCGTAAAACAGTGGGTGGTCATCGAGGTCAAATTGCGAGACAGTTTTTTGTAGAGTCATGTGTTATGGCATTTATAAGCTTGCTTTTGGCCCTATGTCTTACTGAGTTGGCAATGTCTAAATTTAATAGTTTCACCGACAAAAATTTGAGCATTGATTTTTTCAATATTCAGACTTATCTACTACTCATTACCTTCACTTTGGTTATTGGTGCCTTAGCTGGTTTTTATCCTGCTATTTATTTGTCAGCGTTTAAGCCAATAGAAATGCTTTCTGGAAAAGCCACTAAAGGACCTGGAGGGTCTGTTTTTAGAAAGGTATTGGTGGGCTTTCAGTTTTGTATCTGTTTAGGCTTGATCGGAGTCACTGGCATTGTTTATCAACAGTATCAGCATATGCAAAACTTGGATTTAGGCTTTACCAAAGATCAAATTGTTGGGGTTCCGCTAAAGGACAGTCAATTAAAAGACCAATATCAGGCTTTTAAAACAGAACTTTTGAAAAGTTCTTCTATTAGCTCAGTTTCAGGAGTTAACTATTCTGTATTTACTGGTAACAGTGTTTTCTTCATTGATATTGAGGGGAAGGAAGAACCTGAAACAGTAACCTATATGTCTGTTGAATCAAATTTTTTAGAAACATTTGATATTGAGGTAGTGCAGGGTGTAGGCTTTGGTACAGATGAGAGTGGCAACTTCCAACGTGGCGAACTAATCAATGAAGCTGCCGTAGAAAAATTTGGATGGGAAGCACCGCTCGGAAAACAGGTCATGACCAAAAGTGTAACAGGCGTCATCAAAAATTTTGTCTATGGATCGGCAAAGGAGAGTATTTGGCCGCTTTCAATTTTGCCGTCAAAGGATGGCTTTGGGTATGCATACATCAAGCTAAGTGGTTCAAATGTAAAGCAAGGCCTAAATCATATCGAGAGTTCATTCAATACTTTTTCTGCTGATTATCCTTTCGATTATCAGTTTTTAGACGATCAGTTTGCTGCTAAATATGAAAAGGAAGCAAGGTTATCAAAGGTGTTTTCAACCTTTAGTGTTCTGGCAATTTTTATTGCTGGTCTAGGCATTTTCGGGCTCTCTATTTTCATAGCCGAGCAGCGAGTGAAAGAGATTGGGATCAGGAAGGTTCTAGGCGCTAATATGATGCATATAGTTTGGATCCTCAATAGTGGTATTACCAAGCTGATCATATTGGTAGCATTGCTCGTCTTACCAGCCGTCTACTATTTTATGACCGACTGGCTATCAGACTTTGCTTTTCACATCTCAATAGATGCGCAATTGCTTGTCATACCGCTGGTAGGTCTGATGCTTGTAGTCTGGAGCATTTTGATGTTCCAATCCTATAAATCAGCTAAGTCTAATCCAGTGAATGCATTAAGAAACGAATAACTAAACTTGATTAACGGAATGTTTAAGAATTACATAAAAATCGCTATTCGAAATTTTCAAAAGCACAAAGGCTACTCAGCTATAAATGTCTTTGGCTTAGCAATTGGCATTGCATGCTGCTTGCTCATTTTTATGTATGTGAAAGACGAGTTGACCTATGATCGTTTTCAGTCTAAGGCTGATCGTATCTTCAGAATTAATTCAGAGATTGATTGGTTTGGTAATAAGGACCTAATGGGTGCAACTAACGTTGTTGAGGCCAAAGAATATAGTGACCGTATCCCTGGAATATCGACTTTTACTCGTTATAAATATGCTGCAGTAGTCGTTAAAAAGGGCGAAGAGTATGTGAATCAGTTTAATGCACTCTTTTCTGACCCAAGTACTTTCCAAATATTTGATTATAAGGTTGTTTCGGGTGTTTTGCCTAATGAGTTTGATAACCTCAATGCAGTGGTTATAGCAGAGAGTATTGCTTTGAAATACTTCAATCGAGCAGATGTTGCAGGTGAAGAAATGACCATAAAGTTAGAAGGTAAGATGGAGCAGTTTGTTGTAGAGGCCGTATATGAAGACTTTCCTACTAATTCCTCACTCAATACGCTGATTTATTTGCCATGGAAGAAATCAAAGGGCCTTGCTAATATAGCCCCTAGTAGAGCTTGGAATAACGTTAGTATTACTTCGGTTCTCTTGCTTGATGAAGGAGTTTCAGCAGACCTTATTGAAAAACAAATGAAGGCTGTTAGGGTAGAACTGAATCCGGGTGAAAATGGCCAATGGGTCAGAAACATCAATAGCTATTTGCAGCCAATAACAAATATTCATATGAGTGTCGGCATAAATGCTAATTCGGGAATTAAAAATGCCAGTAATCCCACTTATTCATATGTTCTAGGAGGTATAGGTTTATTAATTCTGATTTTAGCTTGTATCAATTTTGCTAATTTATCAGTAGCTCGTTCAATCCCAAGAGCCAAAGAGATAGGCTTGAGAAAAGTGCTGGGTGCTAGAAGAGAACAAGTAGCATGGCAGTTTTTAGGAGAGGCATTTTTAGTATCGTTTTTAGCATTTGTAATAGGTCTAATTTTAGCAGAATTATTTCTGCCAGTTTTCTCTGAATTGACGAATAAAGAATTCAGTGCAGGTATTTGGCAAGATCCATTTATGCTTGCAGCCTGTTTTTTTATTGTTTGCATGAGTGCCTTGTTAGCAGGAGCATACCCAGCATTTTTTGCTTCAAGATTTTCAATCCTGAACAGTCTTTCAGGTAAGGTGAGAATGAATGGTAAGCAATATTTAACAAAGGGTTTAGTGCTTTTTCAATTTACAGTGGCCGCCATATTGGTAATTGGAACGGTAGCCATGAATCAGCAGATTAGCCATTTACTACAAGTTGACCTTGGTTATGATGACCAAAACTTGGCTATTCTTAGCCTTAACGGGAATGAAAAAATGGCCACTATCGTCAAATCAGAATTAGCTAAAAACCCTAATATACTAGACCTTTCTTTAACCTCAGGCTTTAATTCTGCTACATCTATGGGTTATGGCGATGATTCGTTTTTCTCTATTTTGTCATTGATAGACTCAAGTTTTATTCAAACTAAAGGCCTCTCTTTGTTAAAAGGTAGGATGTTAGATGAGGGGAGTGATTTGTATTATAGGACAAATGATACGCTTGATAACATAGTAGTGACAAGTGCATTTTTAGAAAAGGTGAAGTATGAAGGTGATCCACTTGGTCTGGTCTTAAACGATGGAGGAGAAGAAGATGCAGAGGATGAATACCGTGTAGTAGGCGTGATAGATGATTTTATTTATGGCTCAGCAAAGTCAGGTGTTCAACCATTAGCTTTAACAACTGCGAGTTTAGACAATGGGTTTTATCAGCAATTGTACATTAGGTACAGAGACGGTTTTGCTACAGAGCTTGAGGCGGTTTTAGAAGACGCTTGGAAGGCAGTAGATCCTTTTGCGCCTGTAAGTTTTAGTTTTGTAGAAGAAAATAACCAAGCCTCATATGCGGAAGAAAAAAGGTGGAAGTCTATTATAACAGCAAGTTCAACAATTGCTGTCATCATCTCTTGTCTTGGCCTTTTTGGTATGGCTCATTTATCAGCTCAGCAAAGGCAAAAGGAGATTGGGGTCAGAAAAGTATTGGGCGCGAACGTAAATGAACTAGTATTGATGTTAAACCTGTACTTCACCAAACTGGTCATTATTTCTGCCTTTGTGGCCATACCTGTTGCCTATTATTTTCTAGAGGATTGGCTATCGAATTTTGCTTATAGAATTACACTCGGACTGAGCGTTTTTGCTATACCCACGCTGATTACGCTCTTTATTGCCATAATTACAGTGAGTATTCAGTCGTATAGAACAGCTAATTCGAACCCGGTTGACTCTCTTAGAAATGAATAAGCTTTTCAAAGAAAATACATCAACTCTAGTAGTATAAACTAGCCCAGTCAAAACCCTAAACTAATAAAAATGCTAAAACACTTCATAAAAATCGGGTACAGAGGCTTTAAAAGACAGAAACTGTATTCGTTGGTCAACCTTCTGGGCTTGGCGATCGGTATGTTTTGCTTTCTTATTACAGCGCTTTATGTAAAGGATGAATTGACATATGACAGATGGCATGAAAATGCAGATCGCATCTTTATGTCTACTTTGGAAATGCAGCGTGAGGATGGAGATAAATTCAATGTTAGGACTTCTTATGCCTTGTTTAATGCCCTGAAAGAAGAAAGTTCAGAAGTTGTCAATGCAGTAAACATCAGCCGCAATAATTGGGAGTACTACCAGTGGGGTGAGGAATGGATTCAAACGAATCAATTTTACTACTCCTCTCCAGAACTCTTTGAAGTGTTTGACTTTGGACTGAAATATGGTGATGAGAAAACCGCGCTCAATGATCCTTCTGGTCTAGTAATTTCATCTGAAATGGCAGAAACTCTTTTTGTGGGTGAAAATCCTTTAGGAGAAGTGATCAGTATTCAAGGAAAAGGAGATTTAAAGGTTGTTGGGGTCTTAAATCCAATTCCATCCAATTCTCACCTTCAGTTCGACATGATCGCATCGATCAAAAATCCTAATTCACGATATGATAACTCTAAGGATGATTGGGTTTATGGAAGAGGGTATAGTTATTTTCAACTTAAGGAAAACCATGATTTAGAGAACCTGTTTGATGCAACCAAGAGCCTTTTAGCCAGAAATGGTGTCGAGGACATAGCCGCTGGTTTTGATTTCCTGAAATTCTCTGATTTGTACTTAGATCAGCAGACACAGCGCTATAACAATGATATGTTTGGAGGTCAGGTGAAGTATGTCTACATATTTAGCCTGATAGGCACATTGATACTTCTAGTAGCCTGTTTCAATTATATCAACTTGACCACCAGTGCTTCTATAGGTAGGAGTAAGGAAATGGGGATTCACAAAGTTATCGGAGCTTCCAGATTGAGTTTAGTTTCCACCAAAATGGTAGAAACACTTTTCGTTTCCTTTTGGAGCTTGGTTTTAGCAGTTATTGCGGTAGAAATGACCTTGCCTTATTTCAATTCGCTTATAGGAAAACAACTTTCATTTGATCTGTTCCAGTCTCCAGTTCAGCTCATGTTGCCAGCAATATTGTTGGTAATCGTTGTGCTCATATCAGGAATATATCCAGCTTTTGTACTCAGCTCAATCAACTTGTCCACCATTTTAAGAGGGACACAGCCCAAGTCTAACACAGGCTTATTTAAAAAGTCACTGATTGTATTTCAGTTTACTATTTGTTCGGGTCTCTTAATAGCTGCTTTGGTTATTAGAGGACAAGCTGATTTTCTCATCAATATAGATAAGGGGTTCAATGAGGAGAATATTTTGTCATTGAGCTTGTTTCAAGAAGGGGAACGACTGGATTATGAGGTAGTGAAGAACAAGCTTGAGGCAATTCCCCAGATTGAGATGGTGACCTCGGCCACTTTACCCATTTTTCCACCACCTCCGCCTCCAACTATGGTTGAGATAGACGGCCGTGAATATGCCATGACATTTATTACGGGATTTGCTGAGAAGAATTTCAATGATATGTTTCAACTTCAGATTTTAGAAGGAACTGATTTTACACAAGTCCCCGACTCAGAGATTTCTGATGTAGCTATAATCAATGAAACCGCTAAAAAGAAGTTAGGATTAAACCCTGCTATCGGAGCCAAATTGCCTGATGGGCGAAAAGTGGTGGGCGTAGTGAAAGATTTTTTCTACCAATCGGCTAAACAAGAAATTCAACCAGTTTCATTCATTTATGCGCCTCGCTATTTCATGGAAGTCCAGTTTTCATACCGAGCTGGAAACAAGGAGGATGTAATATCTCAGGTTCAATTGGCTACAAAAGATCTAGGTCTAAAAGATGCACCCACATTGACGGAAATAGAAGGCCAAACAGAAAACTATAATTTCTATGATGCCGAAGCTACGCTCAAAACGATATTCAACATATTAACAGGCATGGTAATTCTGGTGGCTTTTCTAGGCTTATTTGCCATGGCCACCTTTGAGAGTAATGCTAGGGAAAAGGAGATCGGTATCCGAAAGGTATTAGGCGCCAATTATTTACATCTTCTCAAGGTGCTGAATAAGCACTTTTTAGGGTTGATGGTGATAGCCTTTACCATATCTGTCCCTACTACTTTCTATTTGGTTGAGAAGTGGCTGCAAGCTTTCCCATATAGGCTTGATGGACTAGGAGAGTTTGGTTTCGCATCGGTGATTATTATAGTGATCATAGCGGCTTCTATTTTGGGAGTTCACAGTTACCTCAGCTCTAGAAGTAACCCCATAGAGGTCTTAAGAAATGAATAAATTATTTCGGTTTCCTTTAAGTGAATTACAATTAGCGCTTGCTTATGTCAATGGATACTACGCCACGAGGTTTACTTGTGCGTTTTGATTAAGAAGAGTCTCTTTATGCTCAGAAAGAACAAATTGACCGTGCTCAAAACTCTTGCTTCTGGCTAGCGCTTGGTTTTTTCGAGTGATACTTCTTACAAAACGTCTTATGTCTTCCTCAGAATCTAGAATCAGACCAGGTACAGGTACGCTTTTTCCGTCATCATCCTTTGCCACCATGGTGAAATAGGAAGAGTTGCAATGCTTAATTTCACCAGTCTTTATGTTTTCAGATTCTACCCTAAGACCTACTACCATGGAGGTTCTCCCAGTGTAATTGATAGAAGCTTTAAGGCTTACTAATTCGCCCACTTGTATTGGGTGAAGGAAATCAACTCTATTGACCGAAGCCGTAACACAATATTGACTTGAATGCTTAGAAGCACATGCAAAAGCCACTTGATCCATTAAACTCAGAATATGACCGCCATGTATCTTACCACTAAAATTTGAGTGAGAAGGTAGCATCAATTCTACCATAGTAACTTGAGAAGATTCTGTGGTTTTGTATTTCATAAATTAATATTTAATTCTTTGATAGAAACGCCTTAGCGATTTTAATGAAGTCTCCCTTGTTTTCTCCTTCATGTGCGCCATGAGGAACGTTTGGCAAAATACAGAGGTCAGATTTAGGTAAATGCTTTCTTAATCGAACTACTTCTTCAAGAGGAATCCCAATGTCATCATCACCTAGCATAATCAACACTTCCGGCACAAAACTTTTTAGCTCATCATTACTAACAGTTACTGAATAGTTTTTGAATTGTTCCATTATCGCTTTGATCTGGTCATCACTACTATGTGAAGATCTCATCCATTCAAAATCATCAATATTTTCAAAGCTATATGATTCCAGATATTGTGGGAAATCGTTCACACTCCATGTACCCATAGCACCGATAGTGATCATTGATTCAACTAGTGATGGGTTAAGTAGTGCTAGCTGAAATAGTACATCTCCACCAAAGCTAAACCCTATGGATTTCAGTGATCTAAGGTCTAAGTATTCAATTAAAGCATTTAAGTCCCTAGCAACAGATTTAATCGATAGTGCCTCATTAAATCGCTCTGACTTTCCGTGCCCAGTTAGGTCAATTAGATAAACTTCATAATCTTGATCAAAATCTGCGACATAAGGTTTCCAATGTGATGAAGAAAGACTGTAGCCATGCAGCATTATTAGTGGTTCACCACTTCCATATACTTCATAATACATCTGTTTACCGTTAACAGATACAGTTTCAGCTTTCTTAGGAGTTTGGGCTAGACTGGTCGCAGTCATGAAAAAAAGTGTTAGGAGTATGAGTGAGTGTTTCATTAAAAAATTGTGGTGTTATTAACAGCAAGTTGATTAAATGAGGACAAAGAACCTATACTTGATCAGTGAGAACATACTTTCCATGTGTCAAAAGCCTTTATTGATAATCTAATCGTGGCACTTGGGTTCGAATTGTATCAATGGTGCGCATTTTTAATGCGTTCCATCTACCGTGTATATCAGTGAGTTTCGAGCGCGTTGCAAACGCGCCCGATTTGATTCCATGCAATAAGAACTCCGATCTCAAATCCAATTATGGCACTAAGGCTCGAATAGTATACACTTCCAATGGTGTGCCTTTCTAATGACTTTCTCAATGGTGCGCATTTTTAATGCGTTCCATTTACTGTGCATAACAGGAATCTTCGAACGCGCTGCAAACGCACCCACTTAAAGCTTCTAAATAGGCTTTAAGTGGGCTTTCTTCTTTTCGCGAACCTAGTGGCAGGCTCTTGAGTCGGATCATCAGGCCAGACATGCTTCGGGTATCGCCTTTTCAATTCCTTTCTTACCTCAAAGTAAGTGTCTGCCCAGAAGTTTTCTAGGTCAGATGTAATCTGTACTGGCTTATAACCAGGGGATAGCAGATGCATAAGAACACTTATTCCACCTTGGTTGATCTTTGGTGTTTCTTTCAGTCCGAATACCTCTTGAATTCTTACCGCAAGCACAGGGGGCTCTCCATTGTCTCGATACATCAACTTGATCTTTGATCCACTGGGTACTTCCATCTTAGATGGTGCCAGCAAATCGAGATGCTGTTGTTGCTCGAAGCTCAAGCTATGTTGAAGCACGTCTTTGAGGTTGATCTTCTTGAGGTCTTCAGGCCTTTTGACATTGTTGAGATAAGGACTCAACCACACTTTGCTAGTGGCAAGTAAGCTAGGGGTACTTACTTCTGGCCAAGAATGC
>Ga0222654_1000379_pt1 | contig 31573 bp, 26 predicted proteins | sample AntAcemetagen421_FD_179805 | JGI IMG/M metagenome (GOLD analysis project Ga0222654, IMG submission 179805) | Saline water microbial communities from Ace Lake, Antarctica - #421 | ecosystem: Environmental > Aquatic > Non-marine Saline and Alkaline > Saline | place: Antarctica: Ace Lake...
GTAGCCTCTATTTTTCTTTTTTTGTTGATTTTAGCCATTTCTCCTGGATTGAAGTTGATTAATCAGCCCCAAGAAGTAGTGGTACTTGCTATTCCTTATTTGTTGATTATTACCTTTTCCTTACTGCCTTTTATGTTTTTCCAAACCTACAAGCAGTTTATAGAAGGGCTTTCTCAAACCAAACAAGCCATGTTTATTACAGTTGTTTTTAACCTTTTAAATATAGGGTTAAACTGGTTGTTAATCTATGGTAATTGGGGTTTCCCTACCTTAGGGTTAAATGGTGCAGGCTGGGCTACTTTGATTTCCCGAATACTTATGGCCTGGGCTTTGTATCTGTATGTGTCAAAATCAAAAAGGTATAAAAAATATATTCGTGGCATACATTTTAAGCAACTAAGGTTATCAATCATTAAAAAAATGCTTGGAATAGGCATTCCTACAGGCATGCAGTTTATTTTTGAAGTCGGGGCCTTTAGTACTGCAGCCATAATGATGGGCTGGATAGGTGTCAATGCTTTAGCCGCGCATCAAATTGCTATTAACCTCGCCTCAATAAGCTATATGATGGCTTCAGGGCTATCAGCAGCGGCTATGGTAAGGATAGGTAATCAACTAGGCAAGAGAAATATTTCCAAGCTCCGGGAAGTGGGTTTTTCTATCTTTGGGATGGTGACGGTCTTTATGTCCGTATTTGCAATCATCTTTCTTTTGTTGAAAAATTACTTGCCCTTGCTTTATATAGATGATCGTCAGGTAGTAGAAATGGCTGCCAGTCTCTTGATTATTGCGGGGATTTTTCAAATCTTTGACGGGCTCCAAGTAGTTGCTCTGGGGACATTGAGAGGGCTATCTGATGTAAAAATACCTACACTAGTAACACTTCTTGCCTATTGGGTAGTTGGGCTTCCACTAGGGTATTATCTGGCTTTCACACTGCATTGGAACGAATTGGGTATCTGGATTGGATTGTTAATTGGCCTTACCATTACTGCTATTATGCTTGTTTACCGGTTTCATTCTCTAAGTTTGAAATTGCAGCACCGTTTTGAAAATCCTGAAACTTAATTCCGGAAATTACTAACTTGAAATCTAAGTTAAAATGCTCCTTTCTACGATGTAGGAGTTAGCTACACCACGAAATAGAATGATTAAAGCATATTTGGTGTTGAATCAAGTAGGATTTGGGTTTTCCGAAAAGGAATCGCTTTTTTAGCAAAAACAAAAACGAATAAATTATTATAAAATGGAAGGACAATCTCTCTATATCCTTACTGGTGCCAGTAAAGGCCTCGGTGAGGCACTAAAAAACCGATTGTTGAAATTACCAAATACAAGGGTAATTGGTATTTCTAGAAGTATAATTCAGGTAGAAAATAATTTTATCCCTTTGCAAATAGATCTTTCTGACACCAATATCTTGATCGATAAATTACATGACATTTTCCCATTCGGGAATTATGACAAGGTAGTATTGATTAATAATGCAGGTTGGATAGGGGAAATCGCCCATAACGGAAATATTTCTCCGATGGCTATAAAAACAATTCATTCTGTGAATGTAATCGCCCCGGCAATTCTAATGAATGCCTTTATGCGAAAATACAAGAACAATAAAGGAGCTAAAATAGTCATTAATGTGAGTTCAGGTGCAGCAGGAAAGGTAGTGGATGGTTGGTCAGGTTATAGCTCTTCCAAGGCTGCATTAAATCAAATGACTTTAATTGCACAGCATGAATCGGACCTTAATAATCTACGTTTTAAATTGTTCGCTTTATCTCCTGGTATTATCGATACGCCGATGCAGGAATCAATTAGGGCTGCTTCTGAAAACGATTTCAGTGGACTTTCTAAGTTTAAAGCTTTTAAAGAGAATGGAGACCTAAGTACCCCAGAAGAAGTGGCCGAGAAAGTCTTGTACTTGATTAATAATCCTTTAGACTTTGATGCCGTATTGCAGGATGTTAGAAAATTTTAGGAGATTTATTTTTTGGGAAATCATAAATCCAAAACGATGCATTGTTGCTACTTATATTTTCCCAATTATTTTCGTCAAATTTAAACCCCATAATAGCAGCTGTTGGAAGGTTTTCCAACGGCTCTCCGAGATAATTGATCAATTCCGTCAATCCTGGATTGTGACCAAAAATAAATAGGGTGTCTATTTTATTGTTTGTTTTCTTGACCTCTTTTAAAAGCGCTGTTTCAGAAGTCATGTAAAAGGCATCTGAAACTTCGTAGCCTACCTCCATTTTTTCAAAGACTTTAAGATAAAATTCAGCAGTCATTTTGGCCCTTAAAGCATCAGATGTTAATATTTTTTCCGGAAAAATACGATTGGTGTGAATTCTTGCTGCCATCATAGGTGCATCCCTTAATCCTCTATTGGACAATGGCCTTTCATGATCACTTAGTCTGGGGTCATCCCAGGAGGATTTTGCATGTCTACATATTACTAATTTTTTCATGGGAACCGCTTTTTAAGTTTGAACATTATAAACATACAATTTCACAAGGTATTATTGCCAAAAATAGGCTTTAGCTTCTCTTTTGTTTGATAAACCTCCTTCAAAATCAGTTGGCTATGATTCAGTCTTTTTAACCCAAATTTTCCGTGAATTATCATAACAATCCTAGCTCTAATCCTTAATCCAGAAACATGCAATAGATAATCTATTACGTGATGATCCGCCGCGGCGGACAAAATCAGACTATACTGGATTATTTGTTAATTAAATCTTTTCCTGACACTAAGCCTCAACCTACAAATGGCCTGATTTTCTTGTTAATGCAACCCTTCCTGAGAAAGGTCAGGACAGGCTGACACGAATTCTATTACATAATCCGGGTTAATCCAAATTTAATTACCTTTTTGCTTCCAACAAAAATGATATATTTGTTGGAAACATAACAATGAATTAGATGCCTAAGTTAAAATTGCGTAAAAATATTTATCATTTAATGGTTTTGTCCACTTTATTGGCCTGCAGCACTGGGCAAAGCTCAAATCAGGTGTCAGAAGAAGATTGGCCGGTCTACCTTGGGAGTAAAGGTAGTTCTCAATATTCTGCATTGGACAAAATCAGTAAGGAAAATGTTCGCAATTTACAACCTGCCTGGCAGTATCGAGCTGGAGGCCATTCTGAAAACGGTAAAAGTCAAATTCAATGTAATCCACTTATAATTGATGGTATCCTCTATGGTACAAGTCCTGACTTAAAGGCTTTTGCTTTAAATGCAGCTACTGGGGAACAGCTCTGGGTTTATGATCCCCACAAAGATTTTAAAATAAGCGTAAGTGTCAACAGAGGTCTCATTCATTGGGAGTCAGCTTCTGAATCAAGGTTGTTTTATTCTGTAGGTTCTTATTTATTAGCATTAGACGCTAATACCGGTGAACTGATAAAAGATTTTGGTGAGGAAGGAAAAGTTTCCCTCAAGGAAGGATTGGGGGATTGGGCGCAAGACTTTTATGTTTCTTCTTCCACACCTGGCGTAATTTTCAAGGATAAGTTGATAGTAGGGACTAGAGTTTCAGAAAGTACAGATGCTGCTCCAGGATATATTCGTGCATTTAATGTGGTATCTGGGAAGGTAGAATGGGTATTTTATACCATCCCCAGACCGGGTGAGTATGGGTACGATACATGGCCAAAAGACGCATATAAAAATAGAGGGGGTGCCAATAGTTGGGCAGGAATGACTTTAGATGAAAGCACTGGCATTGTTTATATTCCTACTGGATCTGCCGCATTTGACTTTTGGGGAGGACATCGTTTGGGAGAGAACTTATTTGCCAACTCATTGCTGGCGTTAAATGCTGAAACAGGTGAACGGATTTGGCACTATCAAACAATTAGACATGATATTTGGGATAAAGATTTGCCTGCTCCTCCAAACCTTGTTCAGATAAATAGGGGAGACAGTACCGTTGCAGCAGTCGCTCAAATTACCAAGTCAGGAAGAGTTTTCGTTTTTGACCGTGCCAATGGTACTCCACTTTTTCCGATAGAAGAAGTTGAAGTTCCGCCTTCAACCTTATTAGGGGAGGAAGCCTGGCCAAGTCAGCCTATGCCACTTTCGCCTCCGCCGTTTTCCAGGCAAATCTTTACTGAGGAGGAGGTAACCAATATATCGCCAGAAGCGACCGCTTATGTGACAGGAAAATTGAAAAATTTAAAATTTGGCTATAATTTCATACCTCCTAGTACAGAAGGGACCATAATTTTACCAGGTTTTGATGGAGGAGGAGAGTGGGGAGGAGCAGCTTATGATGCTTCTACGGGTTTACTATATGTCAATGCCAATGAAATGCCATGGATATTAACCATGGTCCCCACCAATTCAGGAAAATTATCACTAGGGAACGCTGCCTACTTCACAAATTGTGCGATGTGTCATGGTCCAGAGAAAAATGGCGATGGGACGGGAGCTTATCCTTCGCTTGTAAATATTGGTAGCCGCTTACAAAGAGCGGATGTAGCTGCATTGATTACCAATGGAAAAGGCAGGATGCCTGCCTTCAAACAATTGAACAGTGAGGTAAAGGAGCAAATTATTGATTACTTGTTTAGTACCGAAAAGCCTGAAGATTTTCAAAATTCGGGAGCAACTGCTAATGTTAATGTTGTGCCTTATACCACTACAGGATATAATAGGTTCTTTGATGAGGAAGGATACCCGGCTATAAAACCTCCTTGGGGCACACTTAGTGCGATAAACCTTAATGAAGGTACAATTGAATGGACTGTACCATTGGGTGAGTTTACAGAGCTTACAAAGAGAGGGATTCCTCAAACGGGAACAGAGAACTATGGTGGCCCTGTGGTAACAGCAGGGGGGCTGGTATTTATCGCTGCCTCTAAAGACGAGCATATTAGAGCTTTCGATAAGGATACAGGGGAAGAACTTTGGAAATATAAACTCCCTGTTGGAGGCTATGCTACTCCGGCTGTTTATTCTGTTGAGGGGAAACAATATGTAGTAATCGCAGCTGGAGGAGGTAAAATGGGTACTCCGTCGGGCGATTACTACATTGCATTTGCTTTGGATTAGAAATATTAATTTAAAGGTGTACCTTTTCTTTCCTTCGGTACATATTGCTCATGTTCGTAGGTTTCTGGGAGCACTTTTATTCCTGTGGTGAACTTCAAAGGTGCTTCACCTGCATAGGTAAGTTCAACAAAATGACCAGACCAGCCTTTAGAAGGAGCAGCTATAGGTATAGTGTATTCGCCATCTGCTTCAAAAGGGATATTTGTGGCTTTCCATTGTGGGCCTAAAACATCAATCCTGAAATCTCTAGTATTTTCATTGGTCGCAGCCCATAATTTCACAGCTACTGGAGGGTTATTTATATCTGTTTTAATTTGAATGGCATCACCTTTTACCTCCCAATTGTAAGAAGGACGCTTTACGTTGTTAATAATGTGAGAGTAAAATCCTAAAAGAATCTGAGCGGCGTCGGAGTTTTTCAATCCATGACCTGCATTAGGAATATAAGCCAGATGGCTTTCTCCTAGTAAATCATTCCAATAATATCTCCAACTGTCTGGAAGAAAAAATTGATCGCCGGATCCGTTTATTAGTAATTTAGGAATGTCTTTGTATTCTTCTAGAAACTGGTAAGGTTCTACGATTTCAACCAAACGATTAAATTCCTTGCTATCTATCCAATCAAATATTCTTTCATATGTATAATCATTTACAGCTGGAGCCCAAAACCCGTAAGTTTGCCAATGGTGCTTAAATGAGGATGTTAAATTGAGCATGTCAATTACTATAGGAACCATCCCGATGACTCTATCATCTACAGCGGCGGTGGTCCAAGTGGTCCAACCTCGTTTAGAAGCGCCTGCAACTACATACTTGTCTAGTGATAGGCCCAAGTTAGTTTTAGAATAGTCTACTACCGCATCCATTGCTGAAACCACGGCTTTTGTCATTGGGAATCTAGCCAGCCAAATCGCATCTTCATCTTTTGCGCCATGCTCCATAAACGCTCTCCAGCCATAGGCTATTAATCCATCTTCAGTTCTTACACCAAGAGTATCACCTACATATTGTACCGGCTGAAAAGGAATATTATGAACCTTTATAGCAGTAGATCCTGTGGAAAGCGCTGCCTGAAGGATCATGTCGTCGGGTTTTTCTGGAACAGTGGTGTTTTTGCTTCCACCAGAAATGATCAACAATGAAGTGTTATGCTTAAGCTCATCTGGAACTACAAAGGAAACCCAATGCCACCAAGTGGTTTCGGTAACTTCTTTTTCAGTCAACCAGTTTTGCGAAATGACTTTAAGCACATAATAGGAATATCCTTCGCCTTTGGACTCAAATGCCAGTTCGTAATTGTATACTTCCTGGTCCTTTTCTACGTAGGCTTTTAAAAGGTCAAAACCCCTTACTTTGTTTTCTTCCGTTTGGACTTCAGTGTCAGAATTGACTTTCGACTGGCAATTGGGAAAACAAAAGAGGCTAATGCCAATTAAAAGTGCCAGTTGTAACGCTTTGGGGATTTTGATTGAATTGAACATATATTATAGGAGAAGTTTATAGATATATTACCTGGAAGTGTGAAAAAAGACCATTAATAAAATGGGCCTTCTTCTAAAATTATTTCCATCTCCGGCTTATGTTTTTGAAGGGCAGCTATTACTTCAGGCTTCACTGGGGTGCCAAAAAGATAAACCTTTTGAAGATTTTTAAAATCAAGAAGATGAAGCAAATTGCCGTCATCTAGTGGTGTGAAGGACAGGTTAAGCTCTTCCAGATTAGGAAGGTCTTTTAAATAGGGAAGCCCTTCCCCATTAATATTGGTTTTTTGTAAGATCAGCCTGCGTAGTTGAGGCATTTTTCCCAATAGGTATAGCGCATCATCATCTATACTCGAAGAGGCTAAAGAAAGGCGTGAGAAGTAAGGGAAATAAGTAGAAAATGCTTTAATTTCTTCATTGCCTACAGGTGCTGGTGGGAATTTCATTTTCATTCCAAAGTATTTGCCATTAGACAATTCATCTGCCGAAATTTCTACACCTACTTGTTTACCTATCTTCTGTAATTCCTGCAAAGCAGTATCAAAAGCCTCTTTTTCTTCAATTATTTTATACTGGGCTTGTTGAATTCGGGGCATCAAATCTTCTATTTCTGCCAAGACCCTCTGATTTTCAATTTCCCCGTATTTTAGGGTATCTGACGCTCCACTGGTAATCCAGTAAGAAAGTAGGGTGATTTCATTAGCAGTCAATCCCGGCTTACCTTCTGGGGGCATTCTATCGTCATGGTCTTCGGGAAGCAAAACCCTTACCATAAGTTCACTTATGCTGGTGTCTCTAGGTACTATTGCGTATTTTTCGCTTTTCCCTGCTGCCAATACTTCCTTATAGCTGTTGAGGAGAAGGTCACCTTTGGATTTGTTTTCATTGTGGCAGGAAACACATTTTGTATCCAAAATTGTTGCTACCATGTCCTCATAAACCAACATGTCTTCAGGGGCTTTGTCGATTTTTTTTGCAGGAAGTAAAGCGTCTAAAGGTGCAGTTAGAAAATCTTCACCATGCGTGAGTGAGCCGCCCAAGTGACTAGTGTAAGCCAATGAGAGGTTAGCTAATCCAAGCAGCGTATAAAACACAAAACCGGCTTTTAGTTTTCTATGCAGATTTGATTCGTAAATAATAAGACAAATTGAAATTGAAATACCAGTGATCAAAGCACCATAAAGATGACTTTTTACCATGTCCCCTGAATAAGCTTCGGCAATAAATAAAAGATATCCAGCAAGAATGGTGATAAACGAGAAGAAAACTGATGCCCACAGTAGTGAACGGATTATTATTGGTTTATTGAAATTAGGATTAAAAAACCCCATTAAAATAAACCCAGTGGTAACCAGGATTAATACTATTGGAAAATGGAGAACAAGCGGATGAAATCTGCCAAAAAAAACAAGCAAATGGCTTTCTTCTTCCAGGCTATAAGGTACAAGAAGAATAGTGAGGTAAAGTAGGATAAGAATAGTGGGTAAAAATATTTTTTTACTTGAATAAAAGTTCCACTTTTTATTGTCTGGTGGCAAATCGTTGTTGTCCATATGATTCCTGTATACCAGGCACTAAGGACCTGTTATTATGGTGCTGCAATTGTTTGGGTGAAAAATTAGGCTAAAATGCCACTTAGAGTGCCTGTACTGTCCGCAAACTGTGTCTGTTCTAAGCCTACAGTTTGCATCCAAGTAGTATAAAGGTTGGACAGAGGGGTATTTTCCTCATAAATAAGGTTTTGTCCGGATTTGATCTTATTTCCACCGTGACCTCCAACAATAATAGGCAGGTCTCTTGGAGAATGTCTGTTTCCATCGCGTAAACCAGAAGCAAACATTACTAAGGAATTATCCAATAAAGTGCCATTTCCTTCTTTAATTGCCTTTAGCTTGTCTAAAAAATAAGCATATTGCTCAAGGTGCCATTTAGTTATACGGTCATATTGATCCATATTTCCGGGGTGATTCATGTGGTGAGAAAGAGAGTGGTGGGCCCCATTCACCCCTTCTAGGAATGAAAAGTTTCTGTTGCTCACTGAGTTGCCAAACATGAAAGTAGCAACTCTACTGGCATCACTCCACATGGCTAGCGCAATGATATCAAACATTAGCCGGGTTTTTTCTGTTACATTTACCCCACTGTATACTTCAGCATACTCTTCGATATTTTGATTTACGCTTATTAATTCACGTTGGATATCAGGTGTTATACTACTTGCGAAATCCTTTAAACTATCCTGGTTATTAATTCTTTTTTCTATTGATCTGATAGATTCCAAATATTCCTCGAGCTTGTCCTGGTCAGATCTGCCTAAATTATTTTTAAGTGATTTAGCATCCGTCAATATGGCATCTAAAATACTGCTTTTGTATGGGTTCTCTTTTTTGTTGTTACCAGGAATGAAAGTTCTAAATAGTCTATCAAAAGCCATCCTAGGATCAATTTCCTTTGATAGTGGCATCATGGCATTTTTCCAGGAAATACTACTGGCATACAACCGAGTAAACCCTACATTGATATCTACTCCCGTCTGTATACGATCCAATCCATATTCTAAAGAAGGGAAAAGGGTCTCGTTTTTATAGTGGTTGGCAATGAGCTGATCTATAGAGATGCCGCCACTATTGATATTGTCTCCAGCGGTTTTTTGGATTGGGAGACAAGTCAGAAGATTGGCAGTTTTAGCGTAATGTCCATCAGCTCCTTGGAAAATAGAATGTTTGTTCATCAACTGGCCCAACACCAATATATCATCTTTTAAATGCGCTAAAGGAGCCAATGTAGGGGACAGGGTGTAGTTCCGTCCAATACCCTCTGGTGTCCATCTTCCTGGGTGAACACCATTTGGCATAAACATGAAGGTGGATCTTACCGGAAACCCATTATTGCCAAATTTTTTAATATTTAGCGGAGAAGCCATTGCTTCCATAAAAGGTAGCGCAATGGCAGCCCCTACACCCTTTAATAATTTCCTTCTTGATATTTGCCACTTTTTACTCATAAATATTAATGTTTTAAAGCAAGCTTATATTTGAAACCCATTTATTAACTTTCAGAAATTACCTCAAAATCAGATGCTAAGCTACAGTTGTAAAATAACGTCTCTAAGCATCCCAAATTCAACCATGGTTCAAGTTAATTACTTCCTATTTATTAATCAATCTCATTTACCTTTTTCTGAAAATCTTTAATCTTCATTCGAAAAGGATAGCTTTGAACCAATGCGGTAATAAATTTATCTGGATTGAATTCATTTTCTAACAAGGTGGCTGATAATTCCCTAATAGCCGTTTCGTCTGTGAAAGTCGTGCCTCTACCTATAGCAAAAGACAATGTTTTTTTGGATATGTTACGGGCAAATTTGTCTTTCTCTTTCATGAGTAAATTTTTCAATTCTGCTGGACCTGCAAATTTTTCTCCTGAGATTAGGACGCCTGTAGGATCTATCGGTATATTTCCATAGCTATCTCTCCATTTTCCATCAGCCCCAAAATTCTCCAAACCTAAACCAAGAGGATCCATTTTTTCGTGACAGGATTGACAAGCCGGGTCATCCCTATGTCTTTCCAAAAGTGCCTTTAAGCCTAGGTCTTCGTGCAATGACTCATCTTCGGACAATTCAGCAACATCTGGCGGGGGTGGTGGTGGTGAGGTGCCCAGTATCTCCTCTAGGACCCATTTCCCCCTTAGAACAGGGCTTGTCCGCGTAGGCAATGAAGTAACGGCCTGTACACTGCCCAAACCCAAAAAGCCTCCTCTGGAATTATTGGTAAGCATTACTTTTTTGAAATCGTTTCCTTCTACTCCCTCTATTCCATAGTAGGCAGCTAATTCTTCATTAAGAAAGGAGTAATCACTATTGATTAAATCAAGGAAGTTTTTACTTTCAGTCATCACATAATGGAAGAAAGAAGTTGTTTCTTTGAACATGGCCTCTCTTATGGAAGGGGTGAACTCAGGAAATCGAACCAGATCTGCCAATGGTGCATTGACGTCCTTCAGTTTATTAATCCCCAACCACTGGCTAACAAATGATTCTGAAAATCTCTCTGATTTGGGATCATTGAGCATTCTTTTTACTTGATTTTCTATTTCCCCAGGTGCTTGTAGCCTACCTTCCATAGCAAGGTCAAACAGCACATCATCAGGCATACTTGACCATAAAAAGAATGAAAGCCTGGTAGCCAATTCAAAATCTCCTAAGGCGATTGGGTCGGGGACTATAGGTTCTTCTTCCATTTTGTAAAGAAAGGAAGGAGAAATTAATATGGCCTTAAAAACTTCAGCAATTGATTGGTTAAACTTTTGTGGATCTGTATCCTCTGGACGAGAGTAATAGACTGTAGAAAAAAGGTCAATAAATTTTTCCTTTTCTTCAGACTTTAAAAGTCTTCTATAGGCTTTGCTGGCAAAAGGGAATAGTACTTTTTCTGCAGCTTTCTCGGGCGGATTAAGTGGTTTAAAGTTACTGGTGAATTTAGGCATTAGCCAATTTATGAACCGTTCCCAAAGATTTTGTCGATAGGCATCAGGTACCAGTTCTGTCCATTTGTCCTTATCTTCAAATATTCTTGAAACGATCTCCTCAGAAGCATCATAATACCTTTCCATCTTAAGTGGGGTAAAAAATAAAGATCCTCCTTGATTGTCAAAGCCACCACCACCAGAACCATCCGCAGGAAATCTGTTCACTGCATCAAATTTTACACCCGTCAAATCTAAAACGGTGTAATGATACTCTGTGTGACTCAACCTTCGGATGACCACTTTACCAGGTGTTCTTTTTTCAAGAGATTTGATCAGGATCCCATTGATTCCGTCGAGAAGAATATGATAATCCTCATCGTTTAATCCTGGTTTATTTGATGGAGGCATTTCTTTTGACTGTATTTGATCCACTACTTTTAACCAAAATTGCCCGTCTTTAACAATACGTCCGGCTTCTTCATATCTTTTGAGATTGACGCCGCCTTTAGAATTTCCAGTATTGTGACATGAATAGCAATGCTTGTCCAATACCGGGATTATTTCGGTAGTGTAATCTAAAGTTTCCTGTGCTTTAACTCCTAAAAAACTAAAGACAGCTAAAACCAGTAAAATATAAGATTTCATCAATGGCATAGGTTTTATTTGGATTCAGTTAAAGTTTACGCTTTAAATTTAACGTAAATAATTGATTAATTCCAACACTATTTTGATGGAAGGTGGCGGAATAGCGGTTAAATCCAAAATAGGTAATAGCCAATCCATTACATGATGGAATCTATTCAAAATCAGTCACTTCATTGCTATTACTGTATAACCATTGCAGTGCCAGTATTAGGTCAATATTTTAAAGGCGAATAAAGCGGAAGTATAAATTGGACTAAGTCAAGGCGCATAAAACAGCGCATTGAAGAAGCTACTTTAGTATTTTTCAAACGATGAGATCTTCCAAAATCTTCACCGGATTATTCGTAGGTAGAATCTTGTAATAATACCTAGCCTAAGTCTCAAAATATACTGATTGTCATGTGATCACGACACTTTCTGAGAATGGTTAGGACAGGTACCGCATAAGCCTGAAGAATAATCAGTGTTAAGGATTTGATAAAAAATCACAAAAATAAGGAGATCAATTGATCTCCTTATAAAAATGTTGTGTTTAAGCTTAAAGTATTTGTAATGCTATATTATGCATCAACACCCAATGCTTTAGCCATTACCTCTCCGATTTCGGCTGGAGATTCTGCTACAAAGATACCATTTTCTTTCATGATTCGCATTTTTGCTATGGCTGTATCATCCTTGCCACCAATAATAGCTCCGGCATGTCCCATTCTTCTGCCTGGAGGTGCTGTCTGGCCTGCTATAAATCCCACTACAGGTTTTCTGTTACCATTTTCTTTTATCCATTGGGCGGCTTCAGCCTCATAATTCCCTCCAATTTCTCCGATCATCACTATAGCATCAGTTTCTGGGTCTTCCATTAGTAGTTGAACCGCCTCTTTAGTGGATGTTCCGATTATAGGATCGCCACCAATACCGATTGCAGTGGATACACCTAGGCCAGCTTTTGTAATTTGGTCAGCTGCTTCGTAAGTAAGAGTACCTGATTTCGAAACTATACCCACTCGTCCTGGTTTGAATACAAAACCAGGCATAATGCCAACTTTAGCCTCCCCAGGGGTAATTACACCTGGGCAATTAGGGCCCACCAAAATAGCTCCTTTTTTCTTAACATACGGCTTGGCTTTCATCATATCCTTTACAGGAATTCCTTCAGTAATCGCGATGATCACTTTGATACCCGCATCCGCAGCTTCCATAATTGCATCTGCAGCAAAAGCAGGAGGGACAAAGATTATAGTAGTATCTGCTCCCTTGGATTTAACTGCATCTTCAACCGTATTAAATACTGGCTTACCTAAATGAGTACTACCACCTTTCCCAGGAGTAACGCCTCCTACAACATTGGTACCATATTCTATCATCTGCTGGGCGTGAAAAGAACCTTCAGTTCCTGTGAACCCTTGTACAATTACTTTGGAATTTTTATTTACCAATACGCTCATAAGTCTACTTTTAATTAATTTGCTACAAAAATAGAAGATAAAGAGTGATCACAAAAAGAAATGGCAAACAATATCAATTTAATTTATTCTATGGATAACTTTTTATATTTTTATGGGATATACCCTATCCTATGAAAAAAAATTTTCTATACTGTTTTTTACGTTTACATGCCTTTTTTGAAACGAGGCAAATTGTAAAATTTAATAAGAAAATTATTGGTGCAAGTAATTTGACCAACCAAACATTACCTGTTTTTTATGCCGGATTGGGATTTATTTAGGTAGATTTAAAAAATAGAAATCTAAAAATTTGTGATAGAATCCTTTTAGATTTTCAAAACAGTATTTCTTGTTTTTCATCTGGCGGGGGTACAGCCAACTTTCCCTATCCTCAGGTTAGTTTTAAAATAAAGGAAATATCGAGAGCATGCAACCAACTTGTAGGGTGGAGGTAGATACCTCAATGATTGTTCGTAAAACTTTTAAATATATTAATGTGAATTTGTCAACCCTCAAGCTTTTTATAAAATTTAAATAAATCGATCCTCAAAGGGGATGGAAAATTATGGAAATTTCCAAAAATAGTAAGGTTTGTTCTAAAAATCTGTCTTCAGACAAATACCAATTGGCCATCATGGCTTCATTGGCAGTTTATTCTGAACCAGAGAAGGAGCAACTTATGGTTGAAATTCCATTTTACAATCAATTTTGGTTTATTCTTATCGCGGTTATCTTTCTAGTAGCAATAATTTGCGGAATTTGTGTTTTTATTCGCCAGACAAAAGATAGAGGAATTCTAAGAAATACACTACATAAGAAAAATATAGAAATTGCCCAAAGGGATGATCGTTTCAAGTTTGTTTGGAACAATTCACAAGATGGGTTGTTGCTTTCTGTTTTGGGTGGGAAAGTGTTAGCGGCTAACCCTGCCCTTTGTTCAATAGGCAATGTTAGTGAAGACCAGCTGCAAAAAAATGGTTTACAGTATTTGTTTCGAAATACGGATATTTATGAAACTGTAAGAAATGAGATCTCAGAGGAATTGAGCCTAAATGATGATATTAAAGTCGTAAGAGAAATAGTTATGCCTTTGAGTACAGGCAATAAAGAGATTGAAGTTTCAATTTCAAAGATGAAGGAAAATTTTGAAGGTAAAGTAATGTTTTTGAACGTTTTTCGGGATATTTCAAAGAAAAAAGCTTACGAAAAAGGGTTGAAAATTGCCAAAGAAAAAGCGGAAGAAGTAAGTCATATGAAAAGCAATATCATTTCCAATATGAGCCATGAAATTCGTACGCCTTTAAACGGTATACTTGGCAGCACTGAATATATAATCCAAACCAGGTCTGAGGATAAGGAACTTTTAGAGCACCTGAATATTATTAAAGAAAGTGGGGAGCGATTACTTCATACCATTACTAATTTCCTGGACCTGTCCTCATTAGAGTCAGATGAACTAAATATTGTTTTAGAAAACACTAATGTCAATGATTTTATTTCAAAAATATTGATAAATCATAAATCCATAGGAATAAAAAAAGGTATCTTAGTTACTTCAAAATTTTTAACAAAACCGTTTAATGCAGACATAGAGCGGAAATACCTTCAAATTATTGTTAATAATATTGTAGGAAATTCAGTTAAATATTCGGAAACAGGTTTGATCCAGGTTGTCGTGGAAAAAATTGAAAACCAATTGATCATAAAAGTACATGATCAGGGTATAGGTATCAGTAAAGATTACTTGGACAAATTGTTTTACCCATTTGAGCAAGAAAGTAAAGGTTTTAACCGTAAATTTGAGGGTTCAGGCTTAGGCTTAGCTATTACAAAGAATTTAGTTGAGAAATTAAATGGGCAAATACAAGTGGAAAGTGAAAAAGGCAATAGTACTATAGTAAGAATTTTAATACCACTTTTGTAAATAAACTATTTTAGGGCACGTTAATTATTTAATTTTGTAAGTATGTTTTCTCTTAAAATATTAATAACCGAAGACGATACAATTTCGGCACTTTTATTAAAAAAAGCACTTGAAAAGAATCACCACCGAATTATTGGAATGGCTGATTCCGGAGAGATGGCATTGGAAATCCTGGAAAAAAACCATGCTGACATTGTCATGATGGATATCAATCTTTCTGGGAAGTTGGATGGTATTAAAACAACGGAAATTATCAATGAAAAGTATAATATTCCAGTGGTTTACCTTACCGCCAGCTCAGATAGCGAAACCCTGCAGAAGGTGGCCGTTACCAATCCAAGTGCTTATGTAATCAAACCATTCAATATAAGAGAATTAAATATGGTTATTGAATTGGCCATATTTAAAGATAAAAAGGAGAAAGAATTACAAAGTTTAAACAATGAGCTAGAGGAAAAGGTCAAAAAAAGAACAGCAGACCTAAATGAAGCCAATAAAGAGCTTCAAAAAGCGCTAGAGAAGGAAAGAGAATTAAGTGAATTAAAATCCAGGATTGTTCAAAACGTATCCCATGGATTTAAAACACCTTTGACTTCCATTTTAAGTTCTGCCCAGTTGCTCAAATTATATGCAGAAAAGGAGCATCCTTTTAAAGCAAAATTGGTCAAGCATGCCAATAAAATTGAAAACTCCGTACGAAATCTTAATAGTTTACTGACCAGCGTTTTGTTTTTTGGAAAAGCTGATGCAGATAAGATGAACTATAAACCGGTAAGGATTTATACTTCAGCATTTCTTAATGAGGTGGTGGATATGGTGAAGGTGGGAATAGATAATAATGTCAAGATCAACGTGGAATTTGATAAACTTCCCAAAATGATCACCTCTGATAAGGATTTGTTGTACCAGATTCTAGAGAATTTATTGTCCAATGCGGTAAAGTATTCAAAAGATGGTGGTTCTGTTTATTTCAAAGTTAAACATGAAAACGACACCCTTTTCTTACACATAAAAGATGAAGGAATTGGCATCAATATAGCCGAACAATCCCAACTTTTTGATCGGTTTTTTAGAGCAAAGAATGTAGGTCTAAGAGAAGGTTCTGGACTAGGGTTGTCCATAGTCAAAAAGTGTATTGAGGTCATTGGTGGTAAAATTAGCTTTAAAAGTAGGGTTAACAAAGGCACCGAATTCAATATGGAGATACCTGCAAAAAAATAACTGGAAATGATTATTGTCAAAGACATCCAGTTTTCATATGAAAATCAGCCTAAAATAGATATCCCTGACATTGAATTAAATGGGGGAGATGAATTATTGGTTTTAGGGAAATCAGGATCGGGTAAAACAACTTTTTTAAATATTTTGGGAGGCTTACTTGCTCCACATAAAGGAGAAATTTTGATTGACGGTATATCCCTATACAAGCTGAAAGGGCATAAATTAGATAAATTTAGGGGTACCCATATTGGGATAGTATTTCAAAAACCCCATCTTCTTGGACCATTGACAGTGGCTGAAAATATTTCCCTTCCTCATTTTTTCGCCAAAAAACCAACGACATATAAGCTTCTTCATTATTTAAAAGAGCTGGGAATTCAAGACAAACAGAATGCCCGCATACAAACTTTAAGTGAGGGCGAGGCCCAAAGGGTTTCTATCGCCAGAGCATTAGTAAACGAACCTAAAATTATTTTGGCTGATGAACCTACAGCCAGTTTGGACGATGAAAATGCAACGTTGGTGGTAAATCTACTTAAAAATCAGGCAAAAAAACTTCAGGCAGCACTGATAATTGTTACCCATGACCAACGTATAAAAAATCAGATTGAAAGAAGCATAACCTTAAAGCTCATCGACTTATGAGTATTTTTAAGTTGAGTTGGAAGTACTTGATGGCCAAACCTTTGAGTACTGGTTTAAACATTCTTCTCCTCGCACTGGGATTGTCAATTATAACGGTTTTATTGCTAATAGAGGACCAGTTTGAAAATAAAATGAGCAGAGATGCTTCGGGAATTGACCTTGTCATTGGGGCCAAAGGGAGTCCGTTGCAATTGGTACTCTCATCGGTTTACCATATAGATTTTCCCACTGGAAATATCCCTTTGGATGAAGCCAGAAAGGTTTCTAGGAATCGCCTTATAAAAAAGGCTATCCCAATGGGGCTTGGTGACAATTTTGAAGGTTTTAGAATTGTTGGTTCCAATCATGAATACCTTGAGCTTTACAATGCTAGTTTTATTTTAGGAAAAGCATGGACCAAACCTTTTGAAGTAGTTTTGGGAAGTAAGGTGGCAAAAGAGAAAGGCTTTAAGGTAGGGGATACTTTCGTAGGGTCCCACGGTATAGCATCTGCCAGTCATGAACATGACGAACACCCTTATGTTGTAGTAGGAATTTTGACCCCTTCACACAATGTAATTGATCAACTTATTGTCACCAGTATTGAGTCCATTTGGTATTCACATGATGATACTTATGACCACGAGAAATTGGAGCAGGAGGTAGCAAAAACAGGGTTTCCCAAAACCGATGAGGCCAGAGATTTGACTACTGTTCTGGTTGCTTATCGAAACCCAATAGCGGCTATCCAACTTCCTCGGATGATTAATAGTAGAAGTTCATTGCAGGCTGCCTCACCAACTTTCGAAATTGCGAGACTTTTTGAATTGCTTGGTATAGGTATATCCCTCGTTGAGAGTCTAGCGCTTGTCATAATATTTATAGCTGGATTAGGGATATTTATCGCATTATTCAATTCACTAAAGGAAAGAAAGTATGACTTGGCAGTTATGAGGTCAATAGGAGCAGCTAAAAGCCAACTGTTTTTGTTAATACTTTTAGAAGGTTTAATTCTCACCTTTATTGGGGCAGTAGCAGGTTTGTTCCTTGGACACCTTTTTCTCTATTTATTGGTAATAGTGAATGAGCAAAGTGTGATTTCAGGACTGACGGCCTTTGTATTCGTGGAAAAAGAATGGTGGATACTTGCATATGCCTTGTTGGTAGGGGTGCTGGCCTCCATTATTCCGGCATGGAATGCTTACCGTGCAGATATTGCTGCTCAGCTAGCCAAGTAAAATAAAGATTGTATGAGATATTTAGTTTTAATGATGGGGTTCATTTCATTTTCTGCCATTGGGCAACAGGAAAATGTTTGGAAAAATTTATCGAATGTAACCTACGAAATCGGAGAAGATGATTTTGGTGAATTGTATTTGCCGGTTTTTGGTGAAAAGACTCAGGAAATGGAAGGTAAAGAGATTACTGCTGATGGTTACATTATTCCTTTTGAAGGAATGTTTAAACCTGAGCACATTATACTTTCCTCCCTTCCTTTAGCAGAATGTTTTTTTTGTGGATCTGGAGGGCCAGAAACAGTTATGGAGGTGATGCTAAAAGAACCTGTCAAATACACCTCAAAAAAAGTAACAGTTAGGGGTAAATTGGTGCTAAATGCTAAGGATCCAGAAAAATTGATGTATATCTTGAAAGAAGCTAAAGTAATCAACCCCTGATTGGATGGCATCGAGTTTTTTTACATCAAATGCGATACTTCGAATTTTTCACTTATTGAAATCATTTTAAAATGAAGGGTTATAAGATAGCATTACCTCGCTTATTATTATTTCCCGATTAATTAAGATTCGAAATAGAGGGTGAACTTAATATTATAGCATTAAATTTTTTTTGTCAAATTATATTTATAACATTTGATTTTATTTGCCATTAGGTTAAAATAGTAAACTATAATCTTCTTTTAAGCTATGAAAAAAATACCATTTGTTCTGTTGGTTTTGCTTAGTATTTCAATTTTTTCCTGTGGAAATAAGAAAAGTCAAAATGAATTATTGAAAGAACAGGTAATCCTAGTTCATGATGAGGTAATGCCCAAGATAGGCAGCTTGAAATCTCATCAAGAGAAACTAAATGAAAAGGCAGAAAACCTTGAGAAATCGGAGGAATCAGAGAATTTCCAAAAACAAATAGCTGATTTAAGGGCAGCTGCGCTGGATTGTGAAAATGCCTATAACGAGATGTTCGTATGGATGCGGCAATTTGAGAGTGATCTTGGAGAAATGACAGATGAGGAAGCTAAAGCTTACTTGGAGGAGCAACTTGAAAAGGTTGAAAAAGTAAAAAAAGAATTTCTTCAAGCTTTAGAAAAAGACGAGACTTTGTTATAGCGATATTTATTGATTAAGTGCTTCGTTTACTTCTTCGGAAGTAATAATCCCATAATCATTTCCCCATATATTATAGATATAGGTGCCTATTTGTGCAATTTCCAAAGGTGTTAAATTGTTGTTCCCTGGCATTGGTTGATTGTATTCTACACCGTTCACTGTAATACTACCTTTAAGGCCTTTTCGGATAATATAGAGGGTTCTATTGACGTCAGCAACCATGTAGTCAGCTTGCTTCAGTGGAGGGATGAGCCTATTTAATCCGGTACCGTCTTCTTGGTGGCAATTGCTACAATGCTGCAAATAGAGCTGTTGACCTTGAATAGCATATTGTCTGGTTTTCAGGTCATTTATTCCATTAATACCTTCATGATTGTTAGTATCCGCACCATGACAGCCAGTGAAAATTATCAATAATAAGCTACTTATTGCTAATTTCATGGCTTTTTCCGAGTAATTTAGGGATATCCTTGATAAGTAAGTTTACCTGTGTTTCTTTTGTTCCATCATAAACTCCTCTGATCCTTTCTTCCTGATCAATTAATACAAAAGCGCCTGAATGTAGGAAACCGCCAGGTTCGTTTTTGTCATCCATGGCAGTGGTAAGGTAACTTGTCTGGCCTATTTCAAATATTTTTTCCTGATCACCAGTTAGAAAATTCCAGGTACTTGCATCCTCAATGCCAAGCCTAAGCGAATAATCTTTCAAAAGAGTTTCAGTATCATATTCTGGATCTATGGTATGACTTAATATCATAAAATTAGGATTGTCTTTATAAACTTCAAAGACCCTCAACATCTGTTTTTTCATCACTGGACAAATGGTAGGACAGCTTGTAAAAAAGAAATCAGCTACATAGACTTTACCTTCTACATCGGCATTGGTTACCTGCTTCCCATCTTGATTTGTAAAACTAAAATCCGCAATGGTATGGTAGACGGTGTCTATTGTTGGCTTATTATCTACGATTACCTCCTCTACATGGCGATTACCTAGGATGGGTAAAGTGTCGTTTTTTGAGCTTTTTTGACAAGAATTTAGGAATAAAATGCCTAAAATAAGGGAGCCGAAATAAATGGATCGAAGCATTATTTTTTAATTAGTATGACGTTGAAAAGTACTGTTTAGTTCCTTTCCTGTATTTTTTTATACCATTTGGTAGCCAGCATAATGGTAACGCCAAACAATATCAAACCTGTAATTCCCCAAAGCATATTAATTAAACTTTTGAGGACGATTAAAAAGACAATGGCAAATAGTAACAATGTTGCTATTTCATTCCAAAGTCTAAGTTTGGTACTGCTCCATACGGCGATCCCATTTTGCAACGATTTAAAAATATAATGACAACGAAAATGATAAATGTATAGTAGCAATACAAAGGTAAGTTTGGCATGCATAAATGGCATAGACAAATAACCTGGACGGTAAAGCAATACCCATGTTCCAAAGATTAGCGTCAATACCGCTGATGGCCAAGTAATAATGTACCATAGCCTGTTGGCCATTAAATCCAATTGAGGTTTCAATATGTTTTTTTCCGCTTCAGGCCGATCCAATGCTTCCGTTTGGTAGATAAAGAGCCTAACTATATAAAATAATCCGGCAAACCAGGTAACAATGAAAATTATGTGTAATGCTTTAATGTATTCGAATGCCATTCTTGCTATTTTTAGCTAAATTAACGGTTTCAGATCGTTATTGAAACATATGAAAACAAAAAATATAATATATCTACTTACTTTCCTTGTTGGTGCTCTTATTCTGATCATTGTTTACCAAAGTTTAAATCAACCAGGGGTAAAAGACCTGGAAGGGAACTACACGGAACTGGCTGTTTACAGGAATGAAAACAATACTGGGCCTGTGATTAGAATTTTTGCGGTGTTCACAGACAGTAAACTTTGGGAAGATATGCGTGCCTATGGAAATTTTATGCCTCATACCAAGTATGGGAATACCAAGGTGTTCTTTTTTGACCAGCCTATTGATCAGTTCGATTTATCTCCTAACTCACCTTACTTTAAAGTGATTTTTCAAGAATCATGCATTGGTAGTTATGAAAAAACTGCCATGGGTAAAACAAGTTTTAAAAAATACCCCTTTAATGAATCCAATTAAAAAACTTCCTGATATTGTAGGATTAGCGATTGGCCAATTAAATTGGTCAATTAGTAAGACCTAATTTTGAATTGTTTTTTCTGCTCCAGGACTGCATTTCGAAAGGAGACTTCGGTTTCCATTAGGTCATTAACTGCCTGGACGGCATGAATAACTGTACTATGATCTCTTCCACCGAAATGGTACCCTATAGATTTTAGGGAATGGTTGGTAAATTCTTTGCTAAAGTACATTGCAACTTGTCTGGCAATTACAATTTCCTTTTTTCTGGTTTTAGCTTTAAGATTTTCTAACTTAATACCGTAATATTCGGCACAGGATTTTTGGATAAATTCTATACTTACCTCCGTTTCAATATCCTTTACGATATTTTTCATAATCGTCTTGGCCAATTCAAGACTGATTTCAACTCTGCTCAGTGAAGCATGGGCAATTAAAGAAATCATTACTCCTTCCAGTTCTCTAACATTTGTATCTACCGTATAAGCCAAGTATTCTATGACATTAACAGGAATATCGATTCCTTCCGACTGCATTTTTTTTCTGATAATCGCTATTCTTGTTTCGAAATCAGGCATTTGCATGTCCGCTGTCAGCCCCCACTTGAATCGAGATAACAGTCGATCTTCTAACCCCATCAAGTCTTTTGGTGCACAATCGGAGGTCATGATGATTTGCTTTTTATTTTGGTGGAGGTGGTTAAAAATGTGGAAAAACATTTCCTGAGTTCTTCCCTTACCAGCCAAAAACTGAATGTCATCAATAATCAACACATCCACTTGCATGTAGAAATTAGTGAAAGACTTGATATTTCCATCTTTAATGCCATCCATAAACTGGTTGACAAATTTCTCGGAAGAAACATAAAGCACAAACTTCTCCTCTGGGCCATTTTTAATTTCATTGCCTATGGCCTGTACAAGATGCGTTTTCCCTAAACCTACTCCGCCATAAACCATTAATGGGTTAAAGGAGGTAATGCCTGGTTTATTGGCAACTGCAAACCCAGCGGATCTGGCCAGACGGTTACAATCGCCTTCAATAAATGAGCTGAAAGTATAACTTGAATTAAGGTTGGATTGTAAGGTGGTTTGTTCATCCAAACTTGAAAGATCAAAGGGACTGTGGGCAGATGCCAGATTTTCCTTTTTCTTGGCAGCAGCAGGGCTTTTTACTCCCTGTGGGTAGCTCACCATGTAGGGTTGGTTTTGAGAATTACCTTTATCTACTACTACCGCATATTCCAACTTTCCGTTTGCCCCTAAAATAGTTTTTATTGCTAGTTTTAAAACTTCGACGTAATTGTCTTCCAACCATTCATAGAAAAACTGGCTTGGGACTTGTATTGTGAGTACAGAACCATCGATTCTTGCAGGAATTATTGGTTTAAACCAAGTAGAAAAACTCTGTTCATTGACGTGTTTTTCGACTACCCGCAAACATTCAGTCCATATAGCATTAGCCTCTGAATTCATTGAATTTCTTTTAACCGAAAGTTGAAAAATCGTGAATACTCCTTTATTAGGGGATAACAAAACTGAGGAAAATTATCTTAAATAAAAAATGTCCTTTTACTTGATTTTTTTACTTTATGGGTACATTGTCAGATCAGGCTGGTTTTGACTTTTATTTATTTTAAAATTTAAAAAACTTCCTTGTTTAACAATAAACTAATTTATGATTATTGATCAATAAAAGGGGGTATTTTTACCTTTTCATTAAACCACTCAGGTTTGGTTTTTTATCTTTTCCCTGAGGTGGCTTTTATAGAATATAAATTTGGTTACCCGTTCATTATAAATAGTAAGGTGAGAAATCTAATTTAAATAAAAACAAATAGCAAAAATGGAAATCATCCTGCGAACTGTTTCGGCTGCTGTTTTATGCTAGCGTATTCGTTATTGGGAATGAATTTAATAAAATTAATCTTAAGAGGTAATTGATGAAAAGCAGAATACTTATTTACGATAGCAAGGAAGAAGATCAGGTTCAAAAATCAATTGTTCCAGCGTTTGGAGCTAATCTAATATCAATCTTTCCGTTTTCTAAAGATATAAATGAGAAAATACAAGAAGTAGATCAGGTAATTACTTTCCTTTCTGATGAACAGCTAAAGTCTTTTCTTATTGTGGCTATTGAAAGGAACTTTGAATTGGCCCTATTGCCACACCCTGAAATGATTCATGGAATTAAGGGTTTTGGAATTAAAGCCGACATTGAAGAAAATATCGCCTATATTTTACTTGATGAGAAAGTATCCAAAGTTGATGCTCTTGAAGCGAATGGGATACCAGTTTTTAATACAATACTAATCGGAGAATCATTGAGCTTGATGAGTGGTTCGGTTGCCCGATTTGGTTGGCAAAGATTTTGGCAAAGGGTAAGTTATTTTTTTAAACTTTTTTGGAACACAAGGTTAAATAGTTTCAAAATTAAAGCGGGTGATCAGGAAGAAATTAACACTGCCGCCATAGGCTTAATTATCGTGCATCATGCACAGAGCAGCCTGTTAAGTAAAAGGATTCTAGAGCATTCTGTCATAAATGATGGAAAACTGCATGCTTTTATTTTAGCGCCCAAAAGTATTAGTGGTTTATTCTGGTTTGTTCTCAACAGTTTGTTTAGAACGAAAGGCAACACCAAATTACCTCCTTTTGCAGCCCATATCAAAACTTCAGCAATAACAATATCTGGGGATAAGGCAATAGATTATTCCCAGGATGGAGCGCTATTGTCCACCGAGAAATTACAAGTTGAAATTTGCAAAGGAGCCTTAAATATGGTGCCTGGGCAAAAGCTAAACATGGAAAATAAAGGTGGGACCGATGATATTTTCAAAATTGAAGCTTTGCCTCGAGGAGATGCAAGAGAGGAATTGTTGAAAAGAAAACTTCCCCTCATAAATCATGCAACAACTGAGGAATTTAAAGATTTGTTTTCCAATTTAAGGTCAAGTTCCATCACTTCCAGTGTGTACCTTGTACTGATGTTTTTGGCTACCCTTATTGCTACTTTGGGCCTTTTTGGAAACTCAGCACCTGTGATTATAGGAGCCATGATTCTAGCCCCACTAATGGCCCCAATCATTTCGCTTTCTATGGGAGTACTGAGACAGGACCGAACCCTAATCTTAAATAGTTCAAAGACCATAGGTTGGGGAGTTTTGCTGGGCTATATATGTGCCATATTTATCACTTGGCTTACGCCATTAAATATTGCCAATGACGAAATTCTAGCCAGGGTGAGACCTAATTTATTGGATTTGGGAATTGCTGTTGCGTCTGGTATAGCTGGGGCATATGCCAGTGCAAAATCAGAAATATCCAAAACACTTGCAGGTGTGGCCATAGCTGTAGCATTGGTACCCCCTTTGGCGGTATCAGGGATAGGCTTAGGCTGGTTGGATTGGGAGATTTTTCAGGGAGCTTTTCTTTTATTTTTAACCAACCTTGCAGGCATGGTAATGGCCGCGGCAATGACTTTTTTATTCCTGGGATTTAGTCCATTTAGGCTCGCTAGGCGTGGGATACTGTATTCCCTGATAGTTGTTGGTTTGGTAAGTCTTCCATTGTTTTTTGGTTTTATGGACATGGTGAGGGAAAACAACATCCTATCCAAATTAAATGGATACACCGTCAATGGCGTCATTTTAAGGGATATTTCTGTTCGAAATATTAAGCCCATAAGGTTAACCGTAAAAATCGTAGCAGCGGGAGCACTCGATAGAAGCCAATTAGAAATTATAAAGGAAGAAATTGAACACATTGTGGGGGAGAAGGTAGCTTTGGAGGTTACAGTGGCCATAAAGGTCTATTGATTTTAATGGTTAAAAACTCCTATAGGAATCCAAATGACGCTTAACTGGGCTTGCAATTAATAATAGATCAGGTCAAAACCAGATTTCGCCGCAGCAGTGTTATTGTGAAATCCTAAAGAACGTGGCTAAAAGGCTGTAATTTAATTGATTGTCTATGGTGTATTTATGGTTGAATAAAGAACAAGCTTAAATAATTATTGGGTTTTTAGTTTTCCCTTATTTCTTAGTAACATTGGGTAATCCCTTGACTGTGCTTAGTTGAACTTTTTACTAGTTATTTGAGTGCTTTTGTATTGAAGTCCATGGGGCAATAGTTTTAGTATTTCTGATAGATAATGAATACATTGAATATTGAAATAAAAGAACAAACTTTAAACCAATCAATACCTTAAAAGATGAAAAGAAAAGCAACAGCAATTTGGAAAGGCTCCGGGAAAGATGGCAGTGGAACACTGTCTTCACCAAGTGGATTTTTTGATAAGGCTCCTTATAGTTTCAAGACCAGATTTGAAAATGAGGATGGTACAAAGGGGACTAATCCAGAAGAAATGATTGCGGCCGCTCATGCCGGTTGTTTTAATATGGCGTTAAGTTTTCAGATCGCTGGAGTGGATTTGGAAGCCGAGGAATTAAATACTACTGCTACAGTTAGCCTTGAAAAAGGTGATGCAGGATTTTCCATCACTGGGATTGTGTTGAACTTGACAGGCAAAGTACCTGGTATGGATGAGAAGCAATTTACAGAATTGGCCAATGCCGCTAAGGAAGGGTGTCCGATAAGTCAAGCATTGAGTTCAGTTCCTATTTCATTGAATATTACATTTAATGCTTAACCCCATTAGGAGTAAGCTATAGTTTAGAAAGTACCAAAGAGGGTTTTTTGGTACTTTTTTATTTCCCTTTTTTTAAAACCCGTGCCATTCATTAGAATGGCTATCACATTTTTCTGTTTAGAAGTAGGTATATGAATAAAAAAATGTCATTACTGGGGTGGATCACCCTTCTGGGATTTGGTTTGACAGGACTTACTTTGGTGTATTTTTTTCAACAAACCACCTTGGCAGAGTTATTTAAGGGGCATTGGTCAATACTTAACCAATTATTTGCTGGCCTATTGTCTGGAATTACAGGCGCATTTATTGCCTTGAAAATTATCAATGCGCCTTTTTTTAGAAAGGAGAAGCAAAAGTACAATGAACTCATCAATACCTGGCCATGGACAATAAAAGGGATCATTTTTATTTCCATATGTGCAGGAGTGGGAGAGGAGCTTTTATTTAGAGCCGGGATCCAACCTTTACTTGGTCTTTGGGTGACAGCCTTTCTCTTTGTGTTAATTCACGGATACCTCAATCCTTGGAATTGGAGAATAAGTGTGTATGGGACTGTAATGATTCTATTCATAGCACTATTAGGCTATCTCTTTGAGAAATGCGGGATTTTTTCAGCAATGGTAGCTCACGCCGCTTTTGACGCTATTTTACTTTATTGGATAGCCATAAAGAAATTCTAAATATCCCACTTTCTCTACTCGCTATAAAACCCTATAAATAATCCATTCAATTTCTGAAGTATTTATCTATTCCATGGTTAGGCTAAATTCATTACTACTTCTGCCACCCGGTGTGATCGTAACATAGCGAAGGGTGAGTGGTCCTTGATCTTTTCCCGCAATGGGGGCTAAAATAGGGGCAATATAACGCATTGCTGTTTGATCTGCTTTGTGTCCGTCAAAGGTGTAATAGACAGTTGCATTGGCCACCATTGGATGAATTTTTACTAGGTTCCTACCACTTGTTGCGTCTTTGCTAATTTCCACTTTTGCTTCAGGAATCCTGAAAAAAACATTATTTTCCTCGAGACTAAGAAGCCTCTCAGGTAACCTTTCTAAACTAAAGGAATTGAAGTCCTTGTTTTCCTTTTTTCCCCAAGCCACTTCTGCCAAAGCAAGTGCTCTTGGGAATAGAAAATATTCCAATTTATTATTATTGGGGATGTATTCAGTCCATAAATTGGCTTGAACTCCGAGAATATGTTTTGATTCATCATCTGTAAGTTCATCAGGAATAGGGTAATAACTGTACACTTTTTCTAAAGTCAGGAATCCACCTATGGCCAATGGCTCTGTTGTTTTATCTTCCCCCTGACTATGGTCAAAATACATGTGACTATTGGGCGTCATGATGACATCGTGCCCCATTTTTGCTGCTTGAATACCCCCTTTTTCGCCTCTCCAACTCATCACAGTAGCATTTGGGGCTAGCCCTCCTTCGAGAATTTCATCCCATCCGATAAGTTTCCTGTTATTTTTATTGAGAAACAATTCGATTTGATGTATAAAATAACTCTGGAGTTCTTGTTCATCTGTCAGCTTTTCTTTCTTGATTACATTTTGAGCAATTTCTGATGTTTTCCATTAGTCTTTAGGTACTTCATTTCCTCAAGTACTATAGAAACTTCGCTTTGAGGAGTAGCTATTTGTATTGGCAAGCGAAAGCCAGCTTTAGCCTGAAGCATCTCATTAAAGATTGCTGCCGACTTTCTGGTTTCGTCACTCCATGCTGCAATTATAGTTCCCTGCTTTAAAACCAAGTAGCCATCGCCCATTTCAATGGATTCAGGCAAAGGGATGATTTTAGGGTTTTGTGCTTTGAGATTTGTAACAAAAAGAACAAACAAAAAGCTGGTGAGGATTAAGACTCTATACATGGGAAAACGATTATTTATACTTTTTATTTATGCAAAAATAAGGAAAGTTAAATAATTTTTTTTATTAACTTATATATGTAAATAAAAATTTTCGAATTTTTTAGATTTTGCTTGCCTCAAAAATAGGTTTTGAAAAAACAAAATCTGATTAGTTTCCTTCGATATAAAAGGGATCAATTATAAATAAATTAGGGTTTTCTGGAGCAACTTTAATTTGAACTGAATGGATATCGTGATCTCCAAATACTTGAACAGCCGTAAAATTAGTTATGGTCTTACCATTTTTATCCCTTAAAGGCTTGTCCATCATGAAACGGTGGTAGTCTCCATATAGAAGTAGAACTGGTTGATTAAAATCCTGCACTTGCTGTCTAAGCAAGGAGACGAAACTGGCATGTCCATTCGTTTCATCTTTGTTGTTATAGTTTAATCCAGCATGTAAGACGAGGACGAGGCCTTTGCTTTTGTTTTCCTTTGCAGCTTCAAAAAGGGAAATCAACCAAAAATTATTTGCTAATTCTCTTTCATAAAATTCATCATTTATCGCATCAGCGCCACTTTGAAAGTTATTGTTAGAACCTATAACATGTAAAGTGCCAAATGTCACCCCAGATTTTTGCCATGTGGAATTTTCTGGAAATTTTTCAAACCCTTCAATTTTATTTTGTCTTGAGAGTTCAATGGGCCGATTTCCTTGGCTAAAGCTATTAGAGAAAAACAATTGCCTTAATTTATCCAATCTTTCTTCAGGATCATAGCTTCCGCAAGACTCCCTATCACAATCCGTCCATTCATTGTCTCCAGGTGTATAGATCAAGGCATCATCGAAGGTATCGAAGTAACCTTTTATTTTTTCATAGTATTCATCAGTGCAAGGAACACTTCCTGCCTTAATATCACCTACATGAAGTGTGAAAGCGGGTTTGGCCTTATTAATTTGTGTGATCATGCGATCAAATCTTTCAAAATCTTCAGGCAGATGGTAAGGAACATCCCCTATTGCCATAAAACTAAAAGAAGTTTTGTCTTCGGTTGAACAGGAAGATAAAATGGCACTTGTTATTATAGCAAAAAGGAAAATTGCAGATGTTTTCATAGGCGAAAGATAACAATTTGGCAGATAAATTTAAACAAATTAAGACTTGAAAATCATAGATGTTTAGGAGAGGTAAGGCTGATTGTAAACTTCCCTTTTCTAAGGATCAGGCTTTAATCCCCAATAATCAGCTTGTTTTGAAAGAAATTATAGGTTAAAAATAATTTAATTTTTGTGGTATTTTCCTTTTGGAAAAATAAACATCCTACAATTTTTTAATTACAATTCTTGTCTTTCCCAAAGTAAAACCATAGTTTCCCTATCAATTTGCATGACTATTGAGTTTTTCAAGGTTTTCAATCGAGCCTATTTGTAACTTAAAGCAAAATTTATAATCATCTGAAAATTTTGAATTAAATATCTGCGCTACTACTTTTATATTTAAATCACCCTTTATCTGGATCGTTTACTTAATGTTAGAGGATTCATTGGATATTGATTACCGAAATCACAATTTGACTACCTTTGATAAATCAAAAATATTTATAACAGTTAATTGCCTCTCAAAACTCAAGGATATCGTTGAGGATAATAATTTTTGAAATTTGCCTATAAATTATGTGGCCTGTTAGGCGAAGCTATGATATACAAATTTAAATTTTAATGCTCTCATCAGGTCTGATAACCATATCGATTGTAATCATTCTGGTAATTGTACTGTACAAGGACCTGTTGAGGCCCTCTTTTGCCTTTTTGGGAGCTGTCTTTTTGTTACTTGTATTGCAAATAATCAGCCCTGAGGAATTTTTGATGGGACTGGCCAATAAACAGATCATTGTTATTTTTCTGTTGATAGGTTTGACTTCAGGTATACAACAAAATATAGGGACCGGGTTCTTTTTTAAAATTTTCAGTCAAAAATTAAAGCCTGGGACATTCAGGATTCGGCTCATGTTGTTGGTAAGTAGCCTTTCAGCTATTTTAAACAATACGCCGGTGGTGGCATTCATGATACCTTATGTAAAGGAATGGACCAAAACCAATAAATTTCCGGCCTCAAAATTCTTAATTCCCCTTTCCTATTCCACGATTTTAGGAGGCATGATCACAGTGGTAGGTACCTCTACAAATTTGGTGTTGAATGGCTTAATTAGTCAATTTGGTTATCCCATGTTAGGGTTTGAGGATTTTCTTTATTTGGGTATTTTGGTAGCTACCATTGGTATGGTCTATTTAAGTATTGCTTCCAATTACTTATTGCCCTCAAGGGAGGAAAACAAAAGTGAAGTAATCGATCACTTGAATGAATATTTGGTGGAAACCTATTTGCCGATGGGGTCCAAAATGCACGATAAAACGGTTAAGGAGGCAGGATTAAGACAACTTAAAGAAATTTTTCTTGCTGAAATCAGAAGGGGAAAAAAAGAGATTTCTCCTGTAGGTCCAAATGAAATTTTACAAGAAGGAGATAAACTTTTTTTTGCCGGAAACTCCGAAGCTATTTTAAAACTAATTCAAGAGGAAAACGGTCTAAGCTTACCTGAAGATGGTCATGTGTCCAATTATGGTTTCTTTCAGTTAACAGAGGCAGTGGTGCCTACTTCCTCCTCCTTGATAGGTTTAAAAGTAAAAGACAGTGACTTTAGGAATAAATACCAAGGTTCCATTATATCCATTCATCGAAATGGTACCCAACTGAAAGGAAATATTGGTGAGACGAAAGTGCATGCAGGAGATCTTTTCCTGATGTTGACAGGTAAAGACCACAATCGAAATGATTATTACAAAGATTTAATTATTGTTACCCTGCGAGGGGAGATAAGTACTGATAGAGGAAACTTAAAAAGGTTACCTTCATTATTGGCTTTGGCTGTTTTATTTACTGGGATTATCGGATGGATAGATCTTTTTGTAGCAGCTTTTGCAGGAATTCTTACCCTGTATCTATTTAAAGTGTTAAATTTGCAAACTTTGAAGAAAGCCGTCGATTTGGATCTTTTATTGATTCTTGTCTGTTCACTTTCCTTGGGGTTGGCTTTAAATAAATCAGGTGCGGCCAGTGTGTTAGTGAATCTATTGATTCAGATGACAGAAGGATCTGGGGTGATGTTTGCTTTGGTGTTATTGTTTATCATGACGTTGATTTTAACAAGTTTGATTACCAACGCTGCTGCTGTATCTATAATGTTTCCAATTGCATTAGAGTTGGGCAATCAATTAGGTCAACCTTTGACGCCTTTTTTTGTGGCCATTGCTTTTGCTGCATCAGGAGATTTTATGACACCAATAGGTTACCAAACCAATTTGATGGTAATGGGCCCTGGGAATTATAAATTTAGAGATTATTTTATTATTGGCTTTCCACTTACTTTGATTTATTCTGTAGTGGTGTTGTGTTTTATTAATTGGTATTACTTATAATTTATAAAAAAAGTGTAAAGTTAATTTCATTTTCCAAATGCGTGAAAATATTCATCCGTCTGTATTTAAGGTAAAAGGAGAACACCGGAAAAAGGCTCTTGGTCAAAAGCCAAAATTGATTTGGTATACGGGACTTTCAGGTTCGGGAAAATCTACTCTGGCAAATGCTACCGAGGATGCCCTTTATAGGATGGGGTATCACACCTATCTTTTGGATGGTGATAATATAAGGACGGGATTGAATAAAGACCTGACATTCAG
>Ga0222654_1000384_pt1 | contig 31361 bp, 23 predicted proteins | sample AntAcemetagen421_FD_179805 | JGI IMG/M metagenome (GOLD analysis project Ga0222654, IMG submission 179805) | Saline water microbial communities from Ace Lake, Antarctica - #421 | ecosystem: Environmental > Aquatic > Non-marine Saline and Alkaline > Saline | place: Antarctica: Ace Lake...
CGGAGCGATCAACGTTGAAAACGGTATCCTCACCATTTCATCCCAGGAAAATCTCGGCAGCCTCTCAGCCAGTGCTGACCTCACCCTTAACGGCGGCACCCTCCAAATCGACGGAGGCTCCGTCGACAACGATGACAACAACCGCACTATGGTCCTTGGCGCTGGCGGTGGCATCATCCATACCGTCGCGATCAGCGACACCCTGATCTGGGACAATGGTATTTCCGGTTCGGGCGATTTCACCAAAACCGGCGCTGGCACCTTCGTTTTCGATGAACCCACTTCTTTCACCGGAGATCTTTTTATCAACGAAGGAACCGTCGAATTTAACGGCGGAGACAACCGCATCAACGATGCCGTCGACGTCACCATCGCCTCCGGAGCCACTCTCAACGTCAGAGACCGTAGCGACGACTTCGGCTCCCTTAACGGGGCTGGCACCCTCACCGCCGATGGAACTCAAACCGAAACCGTCGGCTTCGGTCTCAATGACAACGCCAATGACCTATTTTCCGGCACCATCACCGACGGCGCCAGCGGCACCCTTAATATCGAAAAATTAGGCACCGGAAACCAAACCCTCTCCGGCGATAATGACTTCGAAGGCACCACCACCGTGGTTGCAGGCACGCTCACTCTCGCCAGCGACACTGCCCTTGGTGCCACCTCGAGCGGCACCACGGTTAACTCCGGAGCGACCCTCTCATTTACCAACAATATTGACGTCGGCAACGAAGCCATTGCCAACGGTGGCATCGTCACCAACACGTCCGGCACCAACACCTTCTCGGGCAACATCAGCGGCGCCGGCACGGTTACCACCGACGCTGGCCAACTCACCCTCTCCGGCACCAATAGCTACGGCGGCAACACCATCGTCAACTCCGGCAGCACCCTCGTCCTCGCCGCCGACGACGCCCTCGGCAGCGGCGGCACGACCACCGTCAACAGCGGCGGCACCCTCGCCCTGCAAGGCAACATTCGCGACGCTAACCAAACCCTCGTCACCATCGGCGGCACCGGAAACAGCAGCGCTGGAGCGATCCAAAACATCGCCGACGTCAACACCCTCAGCGCCGACGTCGACCTGAGTGCGGACACCACCGTCACCGCCAATGCGGGCACGCTTAACTTCGGTTTACAAAGTGCCGGCGACTCGCCCTACCTCTCCAATTCCATCGATCTGGGCAGCCACACCCTCACCATCGACTCGGACTCCGGCGCCACCGTGGCCTTCCGCTACGATATCACCGGCACCGGCGGAATCACCAAAACCGGCGAAGGCGACCTCCTACTTAACAACGGTTGGAACACCTACACCGGCGATACCAATATTAACGACGGTAAACTCATCCTGAGTCCCTACACCTACAGCGCCTTGTTCCCCTCCAACTTCGGCCTCACCAGCGACGTCATCGTGGGTGATAACATCGGCACCGCCAACTCCGCGATCTTCCAAATGGGGGACGGCGTAGAATCCGACCCCGCCGAATACATCCGCGACACTCAGAATATCACCGTCAACTCCGACGGCAACTGGAACCTGCAAGGCTTCAAGGAAACCATCGCCAACCTCTCCATCAACGGCGGCACCATCGACGCTCAGGAGTCCGGCGGCACCCTCAACGAACGCCTCGACGTGACCGGCGTCATCACCGCTAGCGTGGGCTCCGGTTCCGCCATCTCCACCGTCAACGGTCTCATCGGCATGAACAACGACACCGCCAAGTCCATCGTCGTGAATACCGGTGCGACCCTCGATATCGAAGCCAACCTCTCCAATGGCGGCTTCCTCAAAACCGGCACCGGCATCCTCGAACTCTCCGGCGGCAACACCTTCACCGGCGTCGCCCAGATCGACGCCGGCATCGTGCGCGTTAACAACGACAACGGTCTCGGCGCGGTGGGCACTGGCGCCGTTGGCACCGGGGTCGTCGTCAACTCCACCGACGCTCAACTCAGACTCGAAAACGTCACCATCGGAGCCGAAGCCCTCTCCCTCACCGGCGACGGCGTCAGCGGCGGCGGCGGCCTGCGCAGCGAATCAGGTACCAACTCCTGGGCCGGCGCGCTGACCCTCACCGGCAACGCCGAAATCGAAACTGCCTCCGGTTCATCCCTCCTCATCAGCGGCGGTATCAGCGGCGGCGGCACCACCCTCACCGTCGAAGCCATCGGCAACACCACCTTCACCGGCATCAACTCCTTCGGCACCCTCGACAAAACCGGTGCCGGCACCCTCACGGTCACCAACACCAACAACTACGGCGTTGCGAATATAACTGCCGGTGAATTTGCCCTCGGCACCAGCAACATCCTCGCCGACACCATGGACGTGAACCTCGGGAGCTCGGGCACCTTCAACGTGGGCACCTACACCGACACTATCGACGACCTCGTCGGCTCTGGCACCCTCACCGTCGACTCCGGCGGCGACCTCACTATCGACAAAATTGGCGGAGGCCTCGTGTTTGGTGCACCTATCGGCGGTTTCACCGGCACCCTCGACATCGACGGTGTCATGACTCTCAACGGCGGCACTATCTCCGGCGGCACCGGCACTGGCTCCACCGGCGAGATGATCCTCACCGCCGGCAACACCCTCGAAATCGCTTCCAACTACACCTTCGGCGCCGTCGGCACCATGGGCGGCGGCGACCAACTCGGCACCCTCACCCTCAGCGGCGGTGCGACCCTCCTGATTTCGGGCAATTCTATCGTCAACATCGGCACCCTCAACATCGCCGGCGACTCCATCCTCGATTTTACCGGTGGCGTGGACTACAACACCCTCAATCTCGGCAGCCTCACCTTCGAAGCCGGTGCCTCTCTCACCGTCAACGGCTGGAACAGCTACGGCGATCTGTGGACATCCCAAAACTTCCCCGGTGCCACCCTCGACATCCGCGACGCCGATACTGCCAAAATCACCTTCAGCGGCTTTACCAACGATCAAACCATCTGGCTTACTTCCGACTTCGGCAGCAAAGAAATCACCGTTCCCGAGCCCTCTAGCTACGGCGCTCTATTAATGGCCTTCGCCATCGTCTCTTGGTCCCTGCGCCGACGCCCCCGTTCCGGCTAGCACCCAATCTGAACAGCAAATCACCGCCGGAGGTCGGGCCCCGAACTCAGCGAGCTGCTGCCCCGCCCGTTTCCAGTCCCTCGATGAATGACTAATCCTTAGTCTTCGCCGCCGCGACAAACGCTTCCAGAGCCTCACGCGTCACCGAGTGTCGCGCACTGCACCGAGGGCAACGAATTTCGATCTTCTGATCCTCCCCAAATAACCCGGATCCGTCCCCTTCATAAGCAGGGGCCAATACCTGAAGCATCCGCCCCTGATTGCAGCCGCAGTCCCATCGCTGAATTCTCCGTTCCATCAAATTCGTTGATTCAACGTCATGGATTTTGGCGATATCTTCCACTTCTAATCCGTCGAACCACTCCATGTCGCAGTCGGGATGTTCACTCATCATCGCAAACGATTCCTCACCTAACTGGAAAAACCGCGCCCCACGCTGTTCGCTTTGTTTGTAAAACGCCTCAATCGCAACTAACGCATCGCTTCCTTCAAAGCTCACTGAGCTCCTTCGTTTTGGGCCGCGACCGCGAATCACATCCGCGAAGAATAAGTTTTCCGGCATCACTTTCACGTTTTCGTCAAATACCCGGCCCGTCACCCCACCCGTTTCGTTATCCCCCGCTAAGAACAAATTAACCAGCGGCTGCTGGAAGTTAATTGTCCAAGCCGTCATCTCATTCCAGGGCTGGGAGGCGCAGTGCAGTACAAACCCGGCAAGAGCTCGCTTAAACATCCCATCATGTTCCGGCGCCACCTGAACCCCGTTATCCGCCAAGTGCAGGTAATAATCCACGAATAGCTCCCCAAAGTCCGCTTTCGCGAGCAACGCGTTTCGCTCCCGCACAAAATAGGTGCACACCTCCAGGCCAGGTTGTGGTTCGGTTTCAGAATTTTCCGTGCGGTTACTCATCTCGCTGAAGCAGTAGGCCTCCCCATGCAGATGTCCATCCCCGAGGACACTCACACCGTCAGTCTAGTCACTCGCGACCGCGATCACCTCCAACGCCGCCGCGTAGCGCCGCCCGAACTCGTCCAATGCGGCCGAATTGAAATGCACCCGATCAGCTTTGGCCTCCAAACCTTCCGCCGAGACGAATCCCACCGCCCCGTCACGCTCCGCAATCCCTCGATGAATCTGATCAATCTTGGTCCGCGCTTCACTCCATTCCATACCTTCAAACTGGCCCAACTGTCCCACTAAAAGGGGAAATTTGGTTCACCAAATTCCGTGCGAAATCGCTCAATCAGTGCGGTGAACCGACCTTCATAGGCCAACACCCGGTCAGGCTTGGAATCTGATTCTCCCTGATGCCAAAGTAACGCTTTCAGTTCACCCCACCACCACACCGCTCGGGGCCGTGCCAGCGCATCATCCCAAGGATAACTTTCGTCGGCAGAGAGTAGTAACCGTCCACCCATGCTTCCACGGGCGATCCTCCGCACGCCGCCGGAATGAAGCCCACCGTCACACCCGGCTTAGCCCGCATGTAAGCCTGAGTAAAGCTGCGCGCGAGACCCACGCCTGCCACCTTTTTATCCCAAGCGGATCCCTCGCGCTTCCCCATGAATCCATCCCGCTGCAACGCCATGACCCCCGGAATGGGCTCCAATCGGTCCAACGTGACCTGACCCCGCCCAGCCATATTCGACTGCCCCACCAAAAGGAACAGATGCAACTCCCGCGCGGTCGCAGTAGTTTGCGGTTCCGGGATCCTCGCGCCACCCACCCCCCCCGGCGATAAGAATAACGAAGCAGGCAAATCGAATCATGACCGGCATTGCACACCTATCCTTCGCGAGCGACGAGACTTAGCCTCGTTAATCGAATAATTGTAATCCCCCCCCACTTTAAAGATGCATAAATCATCGTTGTCTTGCTCCTTTGACCAGACTTCCCAAGGCCAATAGCCCCTGAATCCTTTTTCGATCGTGATATCCCGCCTACCTACCTCACTGCGATTTTTTTTCCTATTCCTCCCTTGGGGAGCCGCCGGGGTATGCCTTGGACAGGAAGCTCCCACCACCGGGAAAGATGAAGCGGTTATTGAACTCGAAAAGTTCGAAGTTCGCACCGATGAGGACGACGAAGAGGACACTTTTGATGCCACTGGCATGGGGTTCCTCGAGGCCGAGCTCAATGACCCGCCTTTTTCCAATAGCCTCATTTCCGGCCGAGAAGACGGTGAAGACATCGCCGCCGAGCTCGATGCCGAAATCGAACAAGTCGTCGTCGACAACCCCGCCGACCTCGTCACCGGCTCAGATAGATTGCGCCTCCGGGGGTTCCCCACGCCCCGCCTCCGCAACGCATTCGCTCAAACCGGTATCCCCGAAATTCTCAACGTCAGCCGCCGTCTCACTATCCAAGGCCCCCTCACTCCCGTAACCGGGCGGGCCGCTCCCGGGGGCATTGAAAACAACCTCACCGCCCGCCCACCGTCCCGGGCCAGAACTCGCTTAATTTTCGATGCATCCACCAACGACTCAGTTCGCACCGAGTTCGAAAAAGGTGGCCCCCTCAACACCCCCGAAGACGGCGGGGCACGCTATTACCATCGTCTCGGCTTTGAATACAATCGGCGCCTTGGGCCCGAGGAATTTTCCAAACGCGAAACCATCGAATTGAGCGCCGCTCTCACCGCCCGCCATTCGCGTGCTCATAGCACCATGTGGCAGTTCGACTTCGCCAACTACGAAGGCAATCCCTCCCCGGGTATCCCGCAGTATCGCGAAACCAATCGTGGCCTCGTTCTCGGCCGATATCTACCTCTGGCCGACTTTCATTCTTATGGCCCCAACGCCGGAGTCACTCGCCGGACCGGCAGCCTGAGTGTGCAATACGAGGGCCAGCCCTCCAAGGGACTCAGCCTACGAGGAGTCGTCCAAGGCGTCTGGCGGGAACTAGAAGAGGAGCGCTTCACCAAGGGAGACTTCATCGTGAGCCGCGACAGGTTCTCCGGCTCCCGCGAGCCTCAATACACCGATCGCCCTCTGAGCGCGCTGGTAGTGGATGGATCCGCCACCTGGCGATTCCATGCGGCCTCTGCCGACCACAAGATCACCCTCTCCGTCGATTCGATCCATACCGACAGCACGCGCTTACAACGTGGCCTCGATGCTGCCGAACGGGCCGCCTTGCCCCTTTCGGTTCGTCAGTTTGATCCCTACGACCCCAACTATTTTCGTCCCGCCCTCACCGCCGATTCCTACCGACGCACGATCATCGATCGCACCGAAAATACCCGCTACCTCGGGGCCGGATTGAGTGAACGCACTGCCTTCTTCAACGGCCGGTTGGTTGGAACGACGGGGCTTCGATTCGATAACGTCGACCTCGAAATTTCCGATCGTCGCCCCGGAGCGACCCAGCCCGAAACCGCCGGATCGACCGAAGAGTTCACCTACCACGCCGGTGGTAACTGGGTCGTGCAACCGGGCCGCCTCCTGCTCTACGCCAATACCAGCACGGCCTTCGAACCGTCTACCCGAGTCGACTCCCGCACCGGTCAAATTCAGGGCAACGAATCGACCGACGGGGTCGAAATCGGATTGCGGGGCGAAGAATGGGACCGACGCCTGCGCTACTCCATCCACGGATTTTCTTTTAACAACGATAACATCAGCCGTCGGAATCCCCTCTATCGCGATCCCGTTGCTGACGCCAATCAATCCCAGCCTGAACTCGTCTCCGCGGGTCGTGAAAAATTCGAAGGCGGAACCCTCGAGATGCGCCTGAAGTTAACTGACTCCTGGCAACTCCGCGGTAAGACCGCCTACACCGACGCCACCACCGAGAGTTCCCCTGACCTGCCCGAAGAGGTCGGCCGCGCCATCTCCCGAGTGCCCAAGTGGACCGGTGCGCTCACTTCCTCTCATCGTTGGACCGAAGGCATTTTGGACGGCTGGAGTATTAGCAACAGCCTCATCTTCATCGGCGACTACGTCGACACTTACGCCGATCGACGACGCGCCGAACTATCGTATCCTGGATACAAATTCGTTTCACTTTCCCTCAGCTATCGCTGGAAGGTCGGCCAAAAAACCCACTACTTGAGTGCCCGAGTGCGCAACCTTTTCGACGAAGACTTATTGGTTAAGGCCGCCCGAACCGGGGCGGAGCGCTACGCCAGTCTCGGTTATCGGCTATATTTCTGATCCGGTCCGCTTGGTTTCCAATGGTGAAACGGCCCGCGTTGCCCTCAACGCAATGGCCTCCAGCAGCGCGCGACGTTGCGCATCTCCGGCATCCAGTGCCACCGGTTTGCGCCGCAACTGCAAGACATCGTCCCGGCGCACCAATAACCCCCACCCCGCCGGAATCTCGGCATCAGCATATATATCGTCCTCCACTACGAGGTAGAGGAAATCGGCGGATTGATAACGCAGCATTTTAGAGAACTTGGTTCCGGCCCCCAGGCGCCCTTGCAGGGTCGCGATCTCACCCAACAGAGCTTGATAACCTTTGTGCGCCAACTCCTCGAAATCCCACGCATCAAATTCAGCGAAGAGCGAATCACCGCGGCGTAGATCAGGTCGATGTTCGCCTAACAGTGCCTCCAATTTTGTCCGTCGTTTCAACGCCGTGGTGAGTTGGCGGCGCGTGGCCGCATCGTCATGTGAATCTTTCAGTAAATCGGCGCGCGCCTGTTTGCATTCAAACAAAGCCGTGCGCGCCGCGACACCTCGGCCCATCGCAGCCGCATCAGCCCGATACCCGCTTTTAGGCACTCGCACTTCCGCCGCCGCAATGATCCAGCCTTGTGCCCTCGCCCAATTGATCGCCAATACCTTGAGGTGCCGATGAGCTTTGGTCTCATTTCGCTTCGCCCCCACGGTTCCGATGAAATCAAAACACCCCGCCGGCTCCAGCTAGAACCGACCCGCAGTCAATATTAGGAAAACTCGGCGTTGCGATGAAACGACGAATAGAACAGGGGTGAATACTGTCGTGCCCCCCTCCCCCGCTTTAACTCGCCGCCACTTCATCGGCGCCGTCGGTCTCGCTGCCACTTCCGCGGCGACTCGATTGAAGTCCACCCCGTCTTCCCTCACTGCCATGCCTACTCTCGCCTGCAATACCTACCCGTGGTTCACCTTCCTCCGCCGAGAGGATCGTGACCTCAATGCCGAGCTGCCCCGTGTCATCGCCGACATGGCTGCAACCGGCTTCACCAGTATCGAACCCATTCTAGAAGACCGCGCGTCCGTCGACGCTCATGTGCCCCTACTTACCCAAACGGGATTAGCCATGGTATCGGCCTACATGAACAGCGAGCTCCACGAAGTGGATTCCGTCGCCGCCACCATCGACCACGTCGTATCAGTCGCCGCCTACGCGAAAGAGAAATTTGGCACCCGCTTACTCGTGACGAATCCGAAACCGATCAGCTGGGGTGGTCCCGAGAACAAGACCGATGCTCAAATCCGCACCCAAGGTCAGGCCCTCGACCAACTCGGCGCGGCCCTCCGGGCTGAGGGCATCACTCTGGCCTACCACAATCACGATTCGGAACTCCGTCTCGGCGCGCGTGAATTTCACCACATGCTGGTCTCCACCGATCCCGCCAATGTGAAGTTCTGTCTCGATGCCCACTGGATTTTTCGCGGTTGTGGCGACTCCACTCTCGCCCTGTTCGATACACTCGAACTCTACGCCGATCGCATCGTTGAGCTCCATCTACGGCAATCCACCGGCGGCGTGTGGGACGAAGCATTCGCCGCCGATTCTGATATCAACTACCAACGCTTATTTTCTTTCCTCCGCGAACGCGAAATCCACCCGCTCCTCACGATGGAGCAAGCCGTCGAAGTCGGCTCCCCGCACCAGCACGACAGCGTTTCCGCTCACCGAGCTTCGTGCGACGCATTACGTGCTATGCTCACGTAGTTTACTGCCCCCAATCCCTACCCCACTACCCATGAAAGAACCTCCTCCTCGGCTCCTTTCTCGCCGGCCTCGCCCTCTTTATGGGGGGCTTCATTTACTACGGCATCAGCGGCATCCCCGACCAAACTCTCGCCCCCCCCCCCCGGCCGCCGCCGTCGCGCGAGAAGCCAACTCCCCTACTGACGGAACCTACATCATCCCGTCTCCCACCACCGAGAATATGGCCGAACTGCAGGCCGCTGGTTCCCGTCGCCTTGGTGCACATCCTCCCCCACGGCGCCGGCAGTAGGGGTATTATGATGGGCACAGGATTCGTGCATGGCTGGGTCTATTGTTTGTTGCTCGGCGTAGCGCTCCAGCAGATCTGTAAAAAATCCGACTACGGCGAGCGCGTCTGGTTCACTGCCCAGGTCGGCATCGCGGGCGCCTTCCTCGCCCGTTTCGGTGATTCAATCTGGTTTTGGCAGTCCTGGAGCTGGCAGCTTTCCAACTTCGCTTACTCCGTAATCGGCGCAGCCATCGCCGGTGCCATTCTCGCCAAATTCATTACTTCACCGGTCAAAGACTAAAGCGCCTGACCGGTTCATCCCTCCTCGCGCGGCAAAAAGCCCAGCGGCATGACACCGTTGGGCTTCTTATTTTGCCGAGTCCAGCGACCAAGCCGCTGTATCGAAACTATTCGTCGGCCAATGAACCGACCACCATGATTTGGTCCAAGACCACTTCAGCGTCACCCTCGTCGGCTAGCGATCCTACCACCATGATCTGATCAAGCACCACTTCGGCACCGTCATCATCAGCGAGTGAACCAACGACCATCACTGCCTCGAGCACGATTTCTTCGCCGTCATCATCGGCTAATGAACCGACCACCATGATAGCGTCCAATTCGGTCACCTCTTCGGCATCTTCCGCCAACGAGCCCACCACCATCATCTCGGCCAAAACCGAAGTCTCTTCGGTCGCTTCATCTGCTAGTGATCCCACCACCATGATCGCCTCGAGTTCGGTGACTTCATCCGCCGCCCACGCTGCCGTTGAAAGGAAAGCCAATGAGGCCAATAGGGAGATTAGTTTTTTCATATCAGTTTATTCGTTGTTTCTAGTTTAGTGAAAAGTGATGTAGCGGATCGTCTTGCGATTTGCGTAGCGCGAGAGCTTTGTCAGCTCCGCTCCATTTTGCGGCTCCAGCACATACCAACCCTGATCGGTCAGAAACAGCCCTACGCAATGCTTCTCCCGCGTGCGCTTGACCCCAGAGAACGGGCGATTCTGCAGCACAATCAGCTGCGCCGCCGCCGGTTCATCAGACCTCGCCCCAATCCCCGCCAACCCCATCATCTGCCGCAGAAACGAACCGTAATTATCGCAATCTGAAGCATCGCCTTCCCGGGAAGCCCACGAGCGCAAATCTGCCGCCGCCTCCCGATAAAAGGGTAAAAATTCCCGCTCTAACCACCGATACTCAATGATCGCGTAATTCGTATCGAACAACGGCGCGAGAAAAGCCCCTGAGGGCAATAGCGGCCTGGTCATGTCCAACAAAGCCTGAGCTTCGATCTCCCCCGCCACCACCAAAGGCGGCGGCAAATCAATCGTTCCTTTCGCGAAACCTAGCGATCCGCCCAAACTTCCGAGCCAACAAAACAATAGTAATCGACGAAACCACACCTCAGCAGGATGAATGACCTTTTTCCTGCGGTCAATAGGCGTGATTACGTATTACTCTAATAACCAATGACTAACCCTGTTTTACCGGTTCAACCGGTTCAGATCAGACTCACTGTAATTCAACTCCCAAGTTGCGCTCGAAATTTGTCAAGTTTTGGCCGAATCACCGCTTGGCAATAACCCGCCTCTGGATTCCGCGCATAATAGTTTTGGTGATACGTTTCCGCCGGATGAAATACGGCCAAAGGTTCAATCTGCGTCACTATCGCATTACCCCAGCCCGGATTAGCCGCATCTCGCGACGCCTCCGCGGCCGCTTTTTGATCTGCATCCGCGTAAAGCACAATAGACCGATACTGCGTCCCCGCGTCTGCTCCCTGTCGGTTGAGCGTAGTCGGATCGTGGATTTTCCAAAACAACTCCAATACCTTGTCCCGCGAAACCACCGCTGGATCGAAAGTCACTTTAACCACTTCCGCATGTCCCGTCTGTCCACCACAAACCGCCTCATACGTCGGTGCCGGATCTTCTCCCGCCGTGTAACCGCTCTCAACGGCGAGAACGCCCGGCAACATCTGATAGGCCGCCTCCGTGCACCAGAAACACCCACCGCCTAATACTAGACTCTCCGCACCGTTTTGCCCGCTTTTGGATTCATTCATAACCGCGACAATGCCCCACTCCACCAATTGTGCAACTCCCTCAGAATCGCCGCCTCATTCCCGGATCCCGCAATGTCGCGCTTAATTCGCACCTCGACCTGGCCTGAGGCCCCGCGGGGTCTGTCACTTTTTGCACCTCCCTGTCCTCACCGCCGCCCCACGCCTACGCTTACTCGTTCTCGTTCTCTTCGGTTAGCCGCCCCCGCCCCCGTGCACTGCCCTGCAGCATCAACCGCACTCGGGCAGATCTCGATCCCGAGTCGCCTCAAAATAGAACGCCGTCCAAATAAGCGCGACAACCCACGGTGGTCCCTCTCAGTCCTCTCTACGTCGTCGACTCGGACGATTTGAAAGGGATCTCCGCTAACCGCATGCGAGTAATACTCCGCTCAGTAGTTATCGCCAATTACCGGTTTCGGTCCGGTGTCCAGCGTCATGCCCGCGCGCTTAATGATCGCCGCTATGCCAGCGGCGGTATCCGCCGATGGTTTGAAATTTCCGGGACGATACCCCTCCGCGATAAGCATTGGCGTCCAACCATGTTTATTCTTGGTATTCCACACCGAAATATCTGCCCCATTCTGCGCCAGAAATTCTGCAACCCTCGGCACGTTTTTGTAAGCCGCGCCGTGTATCACCGTCTCCCCATTGTCATCGACGTGGTTGATGTCGGCCCCCAGTTCGAGCAACAGGCTGATCGCCTCAATCGCCTCGTCCGGCGTGCCCACATCTTCATCTGGCGTGAGAATACCAACTCCCGCTGCGGCCAACAACGGCGTGCAGTTTTCGACGTTGGCCAACGTCGGATCCGCCCCCAACTCCAACATCAACTTCATCATCGGCACGTCATCCCGTCTCGTCGCTTGGAAAAACGGTGTCACCCCTTTCATGTGGATATTTCCTCGGCCAGGCTTTCTCGCTTCCGCTACGCGTAGATTGATGTCCGCCCCCGCTTCGACCAATCGCTCGATGAATTGTAAAGGGGAGAGACGACCACTCCCGCGCGGAGCCGGTTGCCCATCGGCTCCATCCCCGGTGTGCGGATTCATGACCTCGGGGATGATATGCAGCGGCGCTAATCCCGTGCGCATATCATTCGGATCGGCCCCAGCATCCACCAGCTCCAACGCCAGCTCAAAATGCCCATTGATCAACGCCATAATCAAAGCACTCGTTCCCGGCTTGATTCCCCCTCTACCGTCTCCGATTTTGGGCACCCCTTCGTTGACGTCTTGACCAGCGCGCAGGAGCACTCGCATGACTTCCGGATGACCTTGGCGAGCGGCCAACAACCAAGGCGTGAAATTTGAATTGAGTCGCCGATATTGATCCGCGCCCATCGAGATCAACAACTGCACCACATCCGCATGCCCTTCGTGCGCCGCCCAGTGCAATGCCGTCTGTTGTTTACGTTGTAGCGCATCGATATCGGCTCCGTGTGAGATGAGGGCCCGCACCACTTCAATTTTCCCCGTCCGCGACGCCGTGATCAAGGCGGTTTCTCCGCCTGCCAACGTCACATTCGCATCGGCCCCCGCGGCCAATAATAATTTCGCAATCTCCCCGTTACCGTTTTCGCACGTGATAGAAAGAGGCGTCACGCCGTAGCGATTAGCGGCCGTCGCCACCGCTCCTTTTTCGAGGAGCGTTTTCACCGCATCCACTTCATCTCGCCACACCGCCCAATGCAGCGCTGTCATGCCGTCGACCTGAGCCTCGTTCACATCAGATCCTGCCGCCACAACTTCGCTCAGGGTCGACCACTCGCCGTGCTCAGCGAGCGACGCAACTCGCGACATTTCAGCCGCACTCAGCGTGCCCGCTGAAATTACTAAAAACGCCGCGACCACTTTCGCGATGACACCAGAACAGCTGACCTTGGAATAGTCCATCGGGGAAGTTCGGCTTTAAATTGAAAGGGGTTCGAACAGGCCGTCGACCTTCCCGGTACTATCCGCAAAAGACTCCATCTCCACGCCGGCCTTGCCCAACAAGGTAAGATGCAAATTAGCCATCGGCGTGGGCTTATCGTAACGAATGTGACGCCCGCCCTTCATGCCCCCAGCCGCTCCCCCAGCCACGACGATCGGTAGATTCGAATGATCATGGAGATTTGGATTTCCCATGCCACTGCCGTAAAGCAGCAACGAATTATCCAACAGCGAACCATTCCCCTCCGGCGTATCCTTCAATCGTTCCAAGAAGTAGGCGAAGAGCGAAACGTGATACTCATTGATCTTCGCCATCCGCGCGATTTTCGCCGGATCGTTTCCGTGATGAGAAAGAGGGTGATGCGAATCCGTGATGCCAATTTCCGGGTAAGTTCGCGTGCTCGTCTCGCGGGCCATCTGGAAAGTCGAAATACGCGTAATGTCGCCCTGCATCGCCAATACTTGCAGATCAAACATCAGCTTTACGTGGTCACCGTAGGAGGCTGGCACCCCTTGCGGTCGGTCCAAGTCCGGCAATGGATTGTCCGTCACATTGGCCTCCGCCTTTTGAATCCTACGTTCAATCTCGCGAACCGAGTCCAAGTAACCATCCACCCGGCCTCGGTCTGCCGCCCCCAAGGTGCGCTTCAGGCGAGAGATATCATCCATCACCCAGTCCAGTAAACTGGCCCGCTTGCGCAGCACCGCCTGACGCTCCGCGGACGTGCCGCCTTCGCCAAAGAGTTTCTCAAAGACGAGCCGCGGATGAGCCTCCGCTGGCAGTGGCGTGGTGGGGGACGACCAGGACAGATTATTTTGATAAACGCAGGCGTAACCATTGTCGCACTGACCCACCGTCTCCCACTGGTCGATGGCCAGCTCCAGTGAGGGCAACTGCGTGCCCTGCCCAATTTGCTGGGCGGCAATCTGATCCACCGTAGTCGCGAGGTAGTAATCTGCACTTTCCGTCTGCCGCGCTTTAGCGGCACTGAGGAAGGCCGAATTCGAGGTCGCGTGTGAACCCGGATAAGCCTTCTCGAGCTCCAAGTTACTCACCACCGACACACTCTCCTTCACCGACTCCAACGGACGCAGAATTTCCGGAAGATCTCCCAACATCGGCGAACTCCCCGGTGTCCACCGCGAGATATCTGCTCCCATCGGCATGAACACATAACCGAGTCGCTTGACCGGCATCGCCGCCGTGCGAGTCATCGCCGTCGCGGCGGGCACCATCGCATCAAGCAATGGCAGGGCGAGTGTGGCACCGACTCCCTTTAAAAAGGTGCGGCGGGGAAGGGATTTTTTACTTAAGATCATGGGGCTTTTCTCAGGGTGAATGGGGAACTTTGGACTATGCCGGAGACAATCGAGGAGAACTTATAGTTTTCGGCCGCGGATTTTCGCACAATCGCACGAACTGCGGGAGCGTCATAATGCTCGACTCCCCGGCCCAGCGCAAATGTCAAAAGCTTTTCGGTGAGCGTGCTGACGAATAGTTCAGGACGCTTCAAAATCGCCTCCTCTAGCCCTTGGACGCCCACAAACTCCGAGCCGTCCGCCAGACTCCCGCTCGCATCCACCTCAAGCCCGTTGTCATAGTATCTCACTCGGCCCAATGCGTCGTAGTTCTCCAACGCAAAACCAACTGGATCCATGATGTCATGACACGACGCGCAGGTGGGATTTTCGCGATGCACGGCCAACCGTTCTCGTATCGGTAAATTCGCATCAATTTTAGCATCCTCCAACGCGGGGATATTTGGCGGCGGCGGCGGCGGCGGCGTGCCTAAAATATTCTCCAACACCCAATTTCCTCGAATCACCGGCGACGTCCGATTCGCATAAGAGGTGAGGCTTAAAATACTGCCATGCCGCAACAGACCACCTCGGTCGGAATTCTCCCCTAATTCCACCCGCCGGAAACGACTCCCGTAGATATGGGGGATATCATAGTGCTTCGCCAACCGCTCATTGAGAAACGTGTAATCCGCCTTCACCAGATCGAGCACACTCCGATCGGCTTTTAAAACACTCTCGAAAAACAACTCCGTCTCTTTCCGCATCGCCGTCTGCAGATTCGCGTCGAAATCCGGAAACAGCCGCAGGTCCGGCGCGAGGGCATCGACGTTGCGGAGATACAACCACTGCCCCGCAAAGAGCTTCACCAGCGAGTCAGCCCGATCATCGGCCAGCATCCGGACAACTTGCCGCTCCAGGCTGTCGCTATTCGACAACTCGCCCCGCTCCGCCAACGCGAGCAACTCCTCATCGGGAATGCTACTCCACAAGAAAAACGAAAGTCGCGACGCTAACTCAATATCCGTCACCGGATAAACCTGACCGGCCAAGGCCTCCCCGGGATCTCGCTCGATCCGAATCAAAAACTCCGGGCTCACCAGCACGGCACTCAACGCCACCTCGATGCCGTTCTCAAACCCACCTTCTTTGGCCGCCGCCCGATACATCTCCAGCGGACGCGACACATCCTCATCGGTCACCGGACGTCGGTATGCCCGTCGCATCATGTTCGCCAAAATTTGCTTCGCGGCCGCTTCTTCGCCTCCAGCTTTCTCCGGCGTCGTCACAAAAACTTTCCGCCGGGTCGGGGTATCTGGGGTTCCTTCCGGATTATACGGTCCGGTCACCAACACCTGATAAACCGCCGGCGTTTGCCGCGGATGCCGGTGGCGATTAAATCGCGCATCAAACGGTTGCCGTTCGGTTTCAATAATCGTCTGAGCCGTTTTCCAAAACGTGATTCCCAACTGATGTTGCCCGGCGGTCACATGCACTCGCGTCTTCAAATCGGCGTCCGCGATCGCATGATCCCCCGCCGTTTCTGGTCGCAGTAACGTGAAGTCGGCGATGCGCTCCCGATCCAACAAAAATTCGATGACGTGCTCCGTCGTCAGCCCTTCGACTTTCTCGTCTCGGTCTCGCGACAACATCACTTCGATATCGTAGTCGCCATCGGTCGGAAAAATTTGATCGATCAACACCCCGCCCCGCGTGCCGATCGGCAACCCCGGCATGTGACCTTCTTGCGTAATATCGGGGGCCACCCGAATCGTGCTTCCTTGCGCGGATTTACCCGGCGTTCCCATCGCCAACCGGCTAATCCGCTGGGCTGCCGTAATGTATCGGTCCAACAACGAGGGGGTGAGATCGCTCACCGTAATATTGTCAAAGCCGTGACTCGACTCGTCCTTGGGCAACAAATCTTTCGTGTCGATATTGAGCCCCAACAGGTCGCGCACCGCGTTCTGATACTCGTGCCGCGTCAGACGCCGAAAAGTCGAAGTTCGGCCCGGGTTGGGATCGGTTTTCGCCTTCCGATCCAGATCACCAATGAGCTGAGCCAAAACTTTTTCATAGGATTCATCCGCCGGGCGTTTCCGACTCATGGGCGGCATTTCCCGGGCTCTCAACCGACGCACCACCGTTTCCCACTCTTCGGCATGAGCGTCTACTCCTTCGTGAACAATATCGTGCAAGCTCAACCCCGCCTCCTGCTTATCCGCCCCGTGACAATTAACACAGTATTCCTGCACCAACGCCTCCGGTGTTTCAATTGGCACCGGCACATGGTTCTCCGGCAACTCTTGCCAGAGTAACTTCAGGTAGCCCCCTAGCTCATCGGCGGCCGCATCGTAATCGGCTTCCGCTGGTCGCTCTAGGTCCGGTTCATCGACCGGCGGCATCTCCCGTTCTCGCAACATCCACTCCACGTCTTCCCACACCGTGTAGTGATCCAGCCCCGGTTGATCGAGCAGGCTTTCCAGATCTAAATCCCCTTTCAGCTTTTCCGGATTGTGACAACTCACGCAAAACGTATCGACGAGCGCCTTCGTCTGTGCCGGGACAATCGGATCAGTGTCCAAATACACTTCCGCCCCGGCCATCGGTCCAGCCATCAAGATCGCAATTAGTCCGACCCGCTGCGGTAAAATTTGACCGCAACGGGATAACGAATGACTCGATGGCAACAGGGGCATAAGAAAACAGCGGGGTAGAAAAACAGTGAGCAAAGGGTAACGCCAAAATAAAGGAAGCCCTTTACGCAAGGCATAAAGCCTACCTGCTATGACCGTCACAATCAATCCGAAGGATGAGGATTCTCCAGTGTTTTTTAGAGGGTAACGCCAAATAAGGAATGCCTTTTACGCGATCAACGAAACTGACCGGCTATGACCGCCACAATCAACCCGAAGGATGAGGATTCTCTGGTGGTTTTGAGGTCTCTTACTCAACCGCCGAGCCATCAAGTTCCGCTCCCGCCCCGGCCGATTCTGCTATCGCTCGAAGGTTCGAACTACGCTCCGGATGCAAGATCCGCGCCATCGAGTCATGCGACACCGACCATGCCCGTTCCTGCTCAACATCATCAACAATCGTAAAACGTGCCGTTGTCCCGCGCAGTAAAACATCCGTCCGTCATGGCGGATCCGTCGGCCACATGATTGGCCTCATTTCCAAGATCACCTGATAGCCCTCCCCGTTCCGCACCTTAACTGCTGACCAGATGCCGTAAAACTGCGAAAATGCCGCCGCATAAACGAAGAAAAACGCATGGCCCAACCCGCGCTGCACCACCCGACCATACTTGGGTGCCTTGCAGGGAGCTGGCAGCTTACCCAGCACTTTCGGGAATTGCCAACGCGCCCCTTACCACAACACGCGATACATCACCGCCATATTCCCGCTAAAAAGCGGAATCGGTAGCACAAGAAACAAAGCCACCATCGGCTCTCGAAATACGATCACTAGAAAATCGGCCACGTCAGCGAGCGCCAAAAACGCCCCTTGAGCATCCCGTAAAACCAGGCCGCATAACCGTTGCCGGCCCCAAATAGGGTCAGCACCGAGCACCGTATACCCCAAGCTGAGTCCGGGCCCCAAATTATGCTTCCAGAACTCCGGCAAATAATAACTCGCCCAAAAATGGTCCGGCAGGGGGGGGCCGCGGGGGACAAGTCCCCTCCGCAACTGCCGCCCTCTGCTCGCTAGCAGAATCGTTGGGACTGGACCTAACATTATTTTCAAACCAGTTCGACCCTGCTCGGTAATATCAACCACCGTGAGCTGGAATAACTACCGCCCCAGTTTTCGATACTTAATCCGATGCGGACGATCCGCATCACTCCCCTTGCGGCGCTTATAGTCCTCCACATAGGCCGAGTAGTTCCCCTCGAACCAGCGCACTTCGGAATCACCTTCAAACGCCATGATGTGCGTCGCTACTCGGTCCAAAAACCACCGATCATGAGAAACCACCACCGCACAGCCGGCAAATGTCGAGAGACCATCCTCCAGCGCCCGAATTGAATTCACATCGAGATCATTCGTCGGCTCATCCAACAGGATCAAATTCGCGCCACTCTTTAGCAACCGGGCTAAATGCACCCGGTTGCGCTCCCCGCCGGAAAGCACGCCGACTTTCTTTTGTTGATCCGCGCCCGTAAATCCAAACTGCGAACAATACGCCCGAGCATTCAGCTCTCGCTTGCCCACCTGCAACGTCTCTTCGCCATCACTGATGGCTTCGTAGATCGTTTGTCCATCGGGCAAGGCGTCACGCGACTGGTCGACGTGAGCCACGACCACCGTGGGTCCCACTCGTAGCTCGCCGGCATCTGCTTTCTCATCCCCCACGATCATCCGAAACAGCGTCGTTTTACCCGCCCCGTTCGGTCCCACCACCCCCACAATTCCGCCCGGCGGCAATTTAAACTCTAAGTTATCAAACAAGAGCTTTTCACCGTAAGCTTTCCTCACCTTTTCCGCATCGACCACCAACTCGCCTAGCCGCGGACCCGCCGGGATCAGAATTTCAAACTCTTTCTCTTTCTCGGCCACATCTTCGTTCAACATCGCCTCGTAGGCGTTGATCCTCGCCTGCCCCTTCGCTTGTCGGGCCCGGGCCCCCTGCCGAATCCAGGCCAACTCACGCGCCATGGCTTTTTGTCGCCGATCTTCCGTCCGGTTCTCAATCGAGAGCTGCCGATGTTTCTGCTCCAACCACCCCGAATAGTTTCCCTCCCAGGGGATGCCATGCCCTCGTTCCAGCTCCAAAATCCAACCCGCCACATTGTCCAAGAAATAGCGGTCATGGGTCACCGCGATCACGGTACCAGCATACCTCGCTAAATGCTGCTCCAACCAATGCACACTCTCCGCATCGAGATGATTGGTCGGTTCGTCCAGCAACAGCACGTCCGGTTTCTGCAAAAGCAGCCGGGCCAAAGCCACTCGCCGTCGTTCACCGCCCGATAAAGTATCGACAACGGTATCGCCCTCCGGACAACGCAACGCATCCATCGCCATCTCCACTTGCGGGGCAAGATCCCACGCGTCGAGCTTATCGATCTTTTCCTGCAATTCGCCTTGGCGCTCCATGATCGCATCGCGGATCACATCATCCGTCGCTTCCGCGATTTCATCCCAGCTCGCATCATAGGCCCCCACCAGATCCGTCAGGGCTTTCACCCCTTCTTCCACACACTCCCGCACCGTCGCGCCTGCCGTGAGGTGGGGTTCCTGTTCGAGCAAGCCGACCGTGTAGCCTTCCTCAAAGTGAACCTTTCCATCGATATCTTTATCCCGGCCCGCCAATATCCGCATCAACGAAGACTTGCCGGAACCATTGAGTCCGAGGACTCCGATCTTCGCTCCATGGTAAAACGACAACGAAACGTCGCGGAGTATCTCCTTCCTCTCGATCTTCTTCGAAACGCGGATCATGGAAAAAATCACTTTGGGAGTTTCTGCTTTTGCCATCAACGTATCGCAGTGAGACCGGCGCCTAGCGTCAAATACCTCCTCGAAATAATCTTCTCGCTTCAGTCCTCCCTCCCCGCGCGGAACGCGTCTTGCCCCCTGATTCTTCCTCCGTTTGGCTTTTACCGCCGTTCTGATGTTCGACCCGTTCCTCTTCCATCGCTTCATGACCCTCGTGCACGCCATGATGGCGGCGGGAATCTGTGGCTGGTATCTAGGCGTTTTGCCCCGGGGATTCCCCGAAAGACGCTTCCTGCCGATGGGGCTCTACATGGCATTAACCGCGATAATTGCCGGGATGCGCTGGGCCGCAATGAGCGATCTATCCATCGCTGAGATTCTGCCGGACTTTTCCATCACTGCAGCCGTCGTCAGTTTAATATTACTCGGCTGGGCCCACCACGCGAATCACCGTCCGGGGGAAGATCCGCGAAGCTGGCTCTGGCGGATGAAAGCCGCGATTTGGTCTCACTTCGCCATCACTTTCGCCGCGCCTGTCGGGGTTCATCAGGGCTGGTTAAACCTGCCGCCCCCGACTCAGGATGTGGGAGGTTTCATCCTCCTCCTCGCCCTGGTGCTGCCGAACTTAAAATTCCTGCGGAAACGAGGACACTCCCTGCACGCCTCGATGATTTTTGCCCTGATGGGCTGCAGCGTCCTGGGATGGTTGGTCGTCGGTAATATCTCCAGCCGGGGACGCTTCGCCACTGATCAAGATCTCCTGAATCGGGCCGCTACTTTTGCTGAATTGGTGGATACCCGATCAGTCTTTGATTCGGACGACTCCATCCCATCCCGCCTGCGACTTGAGGCCGCGCTCAACCTTCTCCGCCACCAGTCATCCCTTGTCACGTCCGCGTTCGTCACGCCGATCGGAGTCAGCCGCGGGGTCCCCCTCGCTAGCACTCCCCCGGTCCCGGATCGTCTCGCCGGCTTGCTCCCATCGATTGCCGACCTTCATCTAATTTCGCCTCGGATCGAAAGACTCTTCGATTCCGCGTCTGGAGAAAGTAGTTTCGTTTACCTCGCTCCCGTTTTCGACCCCCAGACGCAAAAGCTGGCGGGAATCGTTGGGCTCATCGTTCCGGAAAATCAGCTCCTGTCCTCCGGAAATACCGTTTTGGTCGCCGCCGAACTCATCATCGTTTTTGTCGTATTCGTCTTCTACTCCTGCGTTGCGGGCTACCTTCAGAGTCTTGTCCGACTTAAACAACGTGATGCGTTGCTGGAAATTAATGCGCGGGTCTCGCAGGAACTGCTTCACCGCAAATCAATCGATAAAACCATCATTTGGTTGGTTGAAGCACTGCGTGAAAAATTCCAGCTCATCCACGTCTCATTTTGGCGTTATCAAGGGGATGCCGCGCCCTCAGCCTACACCGCCCTCACCAGCTTCCCCGCCCAGAAATCCACCTCTTCGTGGCCCCGCAACTCCGATCTCAATTCCGCTTGGTCAACGGCCCTCCGCCAAGGCGAAACGCTGGAAGGGAAACTCTCCCAATTAGGATTCCCTCCCGGCGATTTAAACGACGACTTGCCCGGGGAACCTTGGGTGATCGCGACCCCCGTGTGTTCCGAGGATACCCCTTGGGGGATATTAATTCTGGTCTTCCCTGCTCGACTCAGAACCAATCGGCAAGAAATCCCTGCCACCCTGCAATCCATCGCCAACGCCTTCGCCTTCAGCGTGGCGCGACAGGAACGCAACGCTCACCTTGCCGCCGCGGAAGAACGTCTCCGCACCATCATTGAAGCCAGTCCCGATGGCTTCTGGGATCACGACTACACCTCCGGGCAGCGCCTGATCTCCGAACGCTGGTGGCGGATGCTTGATCGCGATCCCCCTCAAATCAATGAAACGACTCCACCTTACCAAGCGCTGATCGATCCGACCGACTTCGCTAAACTTCAACAAGAGATCACCTCCATCCATCCCGCGGGCCGCCGTTTCCGTCGGCGTGAATTTCGGGCTAAACATGCGGATGGCTCTTGGCGATGGATCGAATCCAACACCATCGAAATACGTCATCAAAAAGGCCCCCTCAGTCGCGCGATCGGATTTGATCGCGACGTCACCGAGCGCCGCCGTTCCGAAGATCGGCTCCGCTCCGCTGCCGATTCTGCAGCGCAGGCCAATCGGGCCAAGAGCGACTTCCTCGCCTCCATGAGTCACGAGTTGCGCACCCCCCTCAACAGCGTGATCGGTTTCTCTTCAATTCTGGATCGTTCACCCTTAAATACCGATCAACGCGAGTGGATTTCGTCCTTGCGCAACGCCGCCGAACAACTCCTCGGACTCATTAGTGGGGTGCTTGATTTTTCCCAAATCGAAGCCGGGAAATTATCGCTCGATCTCGAACCCTTCGAGCTGCTTCGCAATTCAGAGCAGGCCATGGAGCACCTCTCGCGGGTGGCGACTGATAAAGGCATCGCCCTCCACCTCGAATTCCTATCGGCCCGCTTTCCCGCTTGGGTTCTGGGCGACGCCCTGCGGTTTCGTCAGATCATCACCAACTTGGTGGGCAACGCCGTAAAGTTCACCGCCTCCGGTTTCGTGCACCTCCGGGTTCAAAACCCCGAACCTGAAAAGTGGGTATTCGAAATCGCCGATTCCGGACCCGGCATGTCCGAAGACCAAGTCGCCACCCTCTTTCAACGCTTCAACCAACTCGACTCCTCCAGCACCCGCCCGCATGGCGGCACCGGACTAGGCCTCGCCATCAGTCAGGAACTCGCCCGTGCCATGCACGGCGATATTCAGGTGAAAAGTGAAATCGGCCAAGGATCCACGTTCACCGCCACCCTCACTTTCCCCGTCACCGCAGGAGCCAGCCGCCGCGTGGCCGATCGCCCCGTCCCCCTCCATCGTTGCATCCCCGTATTTGATGGAGATCTCCACGATCACGCCGTGCTCGCTTCGGCCTTGGTCAACGCCGCGTGCCCCCTCCTTCCTTTCACGACGATGGCGGAACTATTCACCCATCTCGAAACCTGTCGCGAGCCAACCTACGTCGTATTCCCCCGGGCCTTCCGCGTCGCCAGTGTAACCGCCGCCCGGCAAATTCGAGATCGATTAAGTGGACTCAAAGCCCCGGTGCAATTGATCGCGCTCCAGGCCGCCGTGCTCGGCGATCGAGTCGCTAGCCCCTTCGACGTAGAACTCTCCGCTCCCCTGCGACGCCGCGAATTCGTCACGATCATCAGTGGCTTACGTGCGGCCTCAGCGCCTCCGTTCGCGTTCGACCAGACCACCGCCGAAAAAGAAAAAGCCAACCTCGTCAATCTCCGCGTGCTCGTCGCCGAAGACCATGCCCTCAATCGACAAGTTATCGGAATCATGCTCAACGAACTCGGCATCGGAGCGGACTATGCCGAGAACGGGCGTGTCGCGATCGATCGCCTCGGCCAGCGCGCCTACGACGTGGCATTGATCGATATTCAGATGCCTGAAGTCGACGGCTTCGGTGTCGCTGACTTTGTGCAAACTCAGTGGCACGGCAATTGGCCAAAACCATTCATGGTCGCCGTCACCGCTAATGCGGCCCAGGGCGATCGCGAGCGCTGCTTGGACGCCGGCATGGACGACTACCTGCCCAAGCCCATTACCTTCGCTCACCTTTCCCAACTGCTGCACCGGTTTCATCCCGAAGTTCCCGCGAGCGACGCCCCCCCCAAGTCCGCGGAAAGCGTCGACATCTCCCCCCCTGCATCCGAACCTGGCGACGACCTCATCGACTGGCCCAATTTTCAAAAAATGGTGGAGATCACCAATGCTGAAGAAGAGCCAGAAGTCCTCGGTGAAATCATCTCCACCTACGCTCACGATTCCGACGAAATGCTCACCACCGCAGCATCGTGTCACGAGCTGGATTGGCCCAAAGCCAAAGCGGAACTCCACAAGTTAAAAGGCGCGACTGGTTCGCTCTCCTTCCAGGGTTGTCTCACTTCGCTTCGCGCCGTTCATGATCCGGCGGAGGCGCCCCCCCCGGCAGAACGCACGCGATTAATCGCCGAGCTCAAAGCCCGCACATCCCTGAGTCTGGTCGCGATTTATCGTCGCTATCCGAATCTCAACGTAGACCTAACTTAACCTCCATCGCTCCGGCTTCAAACGGCAGCACTGTGATGCGAGTTTCGGAGAACCCGCGCTCGACCAAATAATCAACCACCGCCTCCGCGCGTGCGTTTGCGAGCGACTCCAAGTCATTCTCGCTGACTTCAATCTGTGCCAACAATCGCGCCGCAATCTCCTCCGCCGGCAGCGCGGGTAATTCTGGTATCACCTCTGGGAGTGGATTCTCCACCTCCACTGGCTCTTCCTCCCCGACGGTCTTCGCATTCCCGCCTAAGACTCGCTTCAACCAGCCCAACAGAGACGGATCGACTTCCGCCGCGGCCAAGGGAATCGCTTCCTCCGCCGATGGTTCGGCAGGTTCGGTTGGAGGAGGCAACTGCCCCTCGAGATCAATCGGCGGGTGGCCAAATACTTGGGTAAACCGCGTCACCAATGACGCCATACGCTCGCTTTGAGTCCACGGTTCCGAGGAGTCCTCGGCCACGCCCCCCGCGAGTCTCAAGTCTCGTTCCAATAAAAGCGGCTGCAGCGCCGCGGCGTCCAACGCGAGATCCACCCCACTCTTCACTTCCAATACCAGCAACGGTCGATCCGACAGCGCTTGCGCCATTCGGCTCAACTTCTGCATTCCTCCGTCCTCCAGCGTGGTCAGTCCGGCGGTGAAACCTATCGTATTGGGATCACCCCTACCCTCACCCAACATCCCTCCCAGCAGCGAAAACGGTGCCGTCGCTGCCTTCGTCAACACATTGCCTAATACCCGCCCGATCACGCGTCCAACTCGAAAAGTAGGATCGTCCAGCGCCCCCTCCACCGGCAGATCGATCACGATCTGCCCCGCACGATCCTGCAACAGGGCGACCGCCAGTTTGACCGGCAACTGAGTGGCATCCGGACTACTGAATTTTTCCCCCAATTCAAAGTCATCTAGGGTCGCAACGGTTGAGCTACGAATCACCCGATCCTCCAACTTGAAATCCACATCCAGTGACAAGCGTCCCCGCGCCAATTGATAGCCGGCATACTTCCTCACATATCCTCCCATCCCTCCCAAATCCACGCGATCGAACTTCATCTTCAAATCAGTGTAAGCGGGCGTGCCCAACGGATTAAAGTCCCCCGAGATAGTCACGGGGGCTTTGCCATCGATGAATCCACTCAACTCCGCCTCGCCTCTACCCACCTGCAGCGAAGACAGCCCCACGAGCGTTCCCGAAAGTCCGGTTAAAGTAACCTGAGCTTTTCGCGGCAAAGATTCATCCGAAAACTCAACATGCGCCTCCACCAGCTCGACCCGGTCCACTCTCACCACCGCATCGTCGTCGACCGCCTCAGTCCCTTCCTCCGCTAGCGCCGGTCCTCGCATCTCGATCGATGGCTCCTCCGGTTCGCTCCCCGCCCCCCTGTTCCAATTCAATGCACCATCACGGCGCACCTGCAGGCGCCCCTCCGGTCGTACCCACCGTATCGATTCAATCGCCCAGGTCGTCGGTTCATTCGCGTAGCTAAGACCTTCAATTTGTAAATCTTCCCACCCCGCGAGTTCCTCATCTCCCAGCGTGGCCAATTTAACTCCGCTCAGCGCAGCGTCCCCCCGAAACACCAGACCATCTCCCACCATCCCCATACTCCCTTTCAGCATAAAATCTCCCTGCGAAATTCGAGTCGGTATACTCGCTTCCACGTAGGGGCTGTAACGCTCGAGTTTTAGGGCCTCGGCCGCGATCATCAACGCCGGTCTAAACGGACTTAATCCCGTTTCTCCCGTCACCGTCACTCGGCCTCCATCCTCGAAATCTAACCCCATCGCCACGGGGACCGCGGCGGCCAAATCTGCCGTATTTAGATTCATCACCGCCAGTGAAAACTTGTCCGCGATCAGCGTCACCGGCCGAAGATTCGTCTCATCCCTCCAGTCCACTTTCACATTTTCTACCCCCAATTTTCCGATCTCCACCCGGAACGCCGTTTCATCCGACTGCTCAGACTCCCCCCCAAACCAACGCTCAATATCCACTCCCATCTGGCTTCGGACCATCGCCAAACGCCCACCATCCCACGAGATTTGCTCGATACCCAGCCGAGTCGACCACGACTCATAGTTAATTCCCGTCAGATTAATTTCCCCCACTTCCACCGCCACCGGACCAGTCGACTCATGACTCAGCCCCAAGTTCTTCACGCCCAATGCTCCGCCGACCAAGCTTAAGCTCCCCCCCCCTTCGCCTGCTTCCCAGACGTAGTCCGTTGCGCCCGACAACACACCGTCTCGCACTTCAAAATTGATCGCAGGATCGTAGTAGGGCTTATACTTTCGAATCTGAAAATCACTCAAAGCGAGCCGACCACTCGACCGCAGCGGAGTGAGCGAAAGCGTCCCGCCCCACTGCAATTTCTCCCCCGCCTCCGTGACGGCCTCAAAACGGTAAGGGGCCTGCGGGTCTCCTCGGGTGTGAAAATCTTGGAGGGAAAAGCTCACCGGGCCAAAGCTCGTGGTAAACGGAGCGGATCGACTCTCATCCGCGAAATCGATTTGAGCCCCCGTGACTTCCAATCGACCGATTTCCAAGTCGCCCCAACCTTCATCCGTCTCGGCCTCCGTCTCGCCTTCGCCCGCAAACAGATCATCGAAATTCAATTTTCCTTCCCGATCGACGACGACCCTGCCCTCAAAACCTTCCAGTTCGATCGCATCAAATCCGGCTCGCCCCCGCATCAGGGCTATCGCTCTCAGATTCACGTGCAGCCGATCCCATTTTGCCAGCAACTGCCCGTCCCGGTCCTCCACCAACCCGTCTGAAACCGTCACCCCCAAAGTCAGTAGATTTGCCTCCACTGCCCCGACGACCACCGTGCGGTCAAACGCTGTCTGCAAACGACTCTCCAACTGACTGCGCACCACTTTGGGCAGAACCACTCCCACCAAAACAACTCCGACAATCACGAGCCACCCCAACGATAATAACAGGGTCTTGCGCCTCGCTCGACGCGTCTGGCGCGCCGCCGCCGCGGTGCGGATGTCTTTGATCGTGGGGGTCTTCACATCGGTCAAACTACGCGATCAGATCGGGCGGAGCAAGCGACGCTTCCGTCAATTCAGCTCGCGGACTTAAGCTCGTCCAACTTCGCCAAAACCTGCTCTCCATGCGTCTGGGCGAGAACCTTTTCAATCACGGCCAGTAACTCGCCCTCGCCATTTAAGATCCAAGCCGAACGCAACGGTCCTTCAAAAGTTCGTCCATACATCGACTTCTCCACCACCGCGTCCACCGCCTGCGCAAACAAATCATCCGGATCACTCACCAACATATAACTGATCTCCTTTTTCGTCGCATACTTCTTGTGCGAACCTCCCGTATCCCGCGAGACGCCCACGATCGCGTAACCCCGCGCGGCGATCGCCTCCGCCGCTTTAACCAAGGCGTCATTCTGCTTATCACAAGACCCCGTATTGTTCCGCATGTAGACGGAAACCACCGTCGGCCCCGTCACCAACTCCGCAAAAGGAACGCGCTCCGGTTCGCTGCCCGCTCCCCGCACCACCTTCACGTTAAAGTCTAAATCCAGTCGGTCTCCTCTTGTTTTCATATTAGTGGGATGATGTCCTTTCGACCGAGGCTCAGGCTTCCGGCCTCACCCTCACCCGAAAATCGAGTATCATATTCAAATGGTGGATCGGACTTTGCACCCGACATTCAGCGTCTTCGTTCCGGCTTCAGTCTCAGTCTCAGTTTTTCGTGATCCGCTCCTAAATATGCTTGGAATCGTCTTCGTCTTTTTTGACGTAGCCCGACTCCTGTCGCTGGTGGTTCACCGCATTCTTCTTCACGTAGGCTTCGTAAATATCTTCCGCCGACATCCCGAGGGTCTGGGCCAATGACACCAAAAAGTGAAACAGGTCCACGACCTCTACTTTCGCGTTTTGCTCATCAAATTTCTGATACTTTGCCCACCATTTCCACGGCACACTATCGATCAACTCCGCCGTTTCCTGCTGCATCGCGCGCGTGTAGTTTAAGATCCACTTTGCCTTTTCCTCGTCACTAGCCGGCGGCAAATTCACGCCAATCCGAGCATTGAGAGCCTCCTGCATCTTAAAAATCTCTTCGAGCTTATCCATGTTTGCGGAGGCTGGGTGCCCCCGGCTTAAGCGCAAGTGACAAGTGACACGCCCCTTGCGTCGGCGAAATTTACATTGCCCCGCCCGCCAGTTACCCCGTATCTCTACTCCTTACGGCCTGCGTCGAGACCCACTTTTGGCTCCGCCCCCGGCCCCTACCGCGGCTCCTCCTCCTGAGCGAGCGCGTGTTAACCTTAACATACACAACAACATGTCAGAAAAAACTACGTCCGGCTCCGAGAGCGCCGCCCCTGAGGCCGCAGCTTCCGCCGAGACGCCTACCGCCACCACCACTCCCGCCACCGAAACCGGATTTGCATTCGGCACGACGAAGGGAACGGGCTTGGCTCGCGGCAAACGCAAGCCTGCCAAAGCGGCGCCTGCCCCCACTCCCGGCCAAACCGCTGGGGATTACCAACCGACCTCGGTGCAAATTGTCACCAACGAGTCAGAGTATAAGAATCCGTTCGCGCCTGAGCCCGAACCGACTCCCGAACCCGTTGAGGCGCCCGTCGTCGAAGCACCGGCCCCCAAGCTGGCACCGGCCCCCAAGCCTGCGCCGGCCCCCGCCCCCGTGGCAAAGGCCAAACCAGCACCCGCTCCAGAGCCTGCTCCGGTCGCCAAAGCTGCTCCAGCTCAGACCCCCGAGCCAGAGGCAGAGCTCAACATCCTGCCGCCCAAGCAGGTAAATCGCCCCGCCGAGAGCTGGGAAGCGTCCTCCTTTCCGGAGCCAGATCCTAACGCTCCCGCCACCTTCAAGCCGTCTCGCCGCTCCGACCGCGATTCCAGTTCCAGCGATGGCCCTGCCGAATCCAACCGCCCTCGCGGCGGCGAAGGACGCAACGATGAAAACCGTAACCGCGATGGCCGCGGCACCGGCAATCGTCGCGATCGCAAACCTCGTGATTCGAATCGCGACAACAGTGAACGTCGCCCTCGCGCTCCCCGCGACGTCGAAGTCGATGTTCCCGTGCCTACCCTAGAATCCACCAAATCCAGTGGCGGTTTCTTCGGCTGGCTGAAAAAACTCTTTGGCCTCGGTGCCCCTGAAACCGCCCCCGCCAAACCTAAGGGCCGTGATGGCCAGCGTGGTCGTGGTGGCAATCGCGGTGGACGCGGTCGTGGCCGTGGTCAAGGTCAAGGCGGCGGTGGCAATCGTCCCCAAGGCCGTCGCGACGGTCGTCCCCGTGGCGAACGTTCCGACTCCCCCCGTGGCGAACGCTCCGATTCCCCTCGCGGTGAAGATTCCGGCGAGGCCGGTGGCGGTAGCGGCAATCGTCGTCGCCGTGGTGGTCGGGGCGGAAATCGCAGCCGACGTCGCGAAGGTGGATCGGACGAGGGTTCCTCCTCCAGTTAAACCTTGCCAAGGGCTTTGAGCCTCAACGCACTTTTAAGGCGTTCGTCATTCCGACGAACGCCTTATTTTTTGCCGAAATTCCCGGCCCTTCCCTCCCCCTTCCGACCCAGCTTTTTATGTCAGATTTGATCGTCCAAGGTGGCAATCCGCTCAGCGGTACTATCACTCCCTCCGGTAATAAAAACTCCGTGCTGCCCGTCTTCTGCGCGACGCTGCTCACCAACGACACCGTTACCCTTCGCAACGTTCCGGACATCACTGACCTCAACAAACTGGCTAACTTTTTCTCCCGTCAGGGCTCTGCGATTAACTGGGACCGCACCGCAGGCACGATGGTGATCAACCACACCAACTTCGCCCCCAACCTCACCGATCACGAACTCCCGCAGGACATGCGCTCCACCGTCCTGCTCTACCCGGCTTTACTGCATCGCTTGGGTAAAATAACGGTTCATTCCAACACCAAGGGTTGCTCCCTCGGCGTGCGCGAAATCGACCCCCACCTTCACGTCCTCGCCGCCCTCGGCGTCCAGATCTCCGGCGAAGAACCCCTCACGCTTGAATTGACCTCCGGTAAATTCACCGCCAATCGCACCTGGCTCGATTACATGTCCGTCACCGTGACGGAAAACTTTGCCATGGCCGCGGCCCTCGCCGACGGCAAATCAACCCTCATCAACGCCGCCAGCGAGCCCCACGTGCAGGACCTTTGCAACGCCCTCATTGCCATGGGCGCCAATCTCACCGGCACCGGCACCAGTCGCCTCGAAATCGAAGGGGTGAGCGAACTTCACGGCGCCGACATTACCATCGGCACCGACTACCACGAGGTCGTGACCTTTCTCGCCCTCGGGGCCATCACCGGCGGCGAGGTTCGTGTCGAGAACTCTGTGCCCCAACATTTCGACCTCATCACGCACGCCTTTAAGCGGTTGGGCGTCGAAATTCGGCACGAAGGCCTCACCGCCATCGTTCCCGCCCATCAATCGCTGCAAATCGAGCCCCCGCGCACCACCAATCTACTCCCCAAAATCGAAGCCGCCCCCTGGCCTTACTTCTCCGTTGATCTCCTCCCCCTGATGATCGCCCTGAGCACGCACGCCACCGGCACCGTTCACTTCTGGAACAAGGTCTACGAAAACGGCTTCTCCTGGATTCCCGAACTGGCAAAGTTCGGCGCCCATGCCGTGGTGAGTGATCCTCACCGCCTCATTGTCTTCGGTGGCCGCCCCCTCCGCCCCGCCATCGTGGATTCCCCCTACGTCATCCGCGCCGCCGTGGCCCTGACGATGATGGCCGCCTCGATCCCCGGCCAAAGTATCGTCCGCCACGCCGAGATCATCAAACGCGCCCACCCCCGTTTCGTCGAAAACCTAAATTCCCTCGGCGCCCAACTCGAGTGGGAAGGATAACCGCAGTTCCAACGTGGGTCGGGCTTTACGCCCGACAGTTTCACCGCTCCCGATAGCCCCCCCATGTTCGAACAAGCCTTCAAAAAAATCGACGACGGGCGGCGCAAAGAAGCCGTCTGCACCACCGAACTCGATTACCCCCGATTCGTCGGAAACCTAAACTCCCTCGGCGCCCAAATCGAGGGGAAAGGATAACCGTAGTTCCGACGTGGGTCGGGCTTTACGCCCGACAGTTTCACCGCTCCCGATAGCCTCCCCCCATGTTCGAACAAGCCTTCAAAAAAATCGACGACGGGCGGCGCAAAGAAGCCGTCTGCACCACCGAACTCGATTACCCCGAACAGACTTACTGACTGCTCTTCCTCAGATACCTCGACGGAC
>Ga0222654_1000385_pt1 | contig 31219 bp, 32 predicted proteins | sample AntAcemetagen421_FD_179805 | JGI IMG/M metagenome (GOLD analysis project Ga0222654, IMG submission 179805) | Saline water microbial communities from Ace Lake, Antarctica - #421 | ecosystem: Environmental > Aquatic > Non-marine Saline and Alkaline > Saline | place: Antarctica: Ace Lake...
CCAGAAGCCTTCAATAGAGTTATGGAACAACTTGACGAGCTTGCGAACGCAAGGTCACAAGGCGGTAGCAAGTCTCTACACTGATTGGCTCAGTACGGCCAGACCCACACAAATCACACCAGCGGGCGAGTGGAATATATGGTTAATATTAGCGGGCAGGGGTTGGGGCAAGACTAGAACGGGTGCGGCAGATGCTATGCTTTATGCTTTGCGGAACCCAAACGTACAGGTCGCAGTGGTAACGCCAACCTTCGGAGACATTAGGCGGGTTGCCTTTGGCGGGGTATCAGGGATATTAAAAAGTATGCCCACTGACTGTATGCTGAAAGGCAGGGGCCAAGGATATAACTCATCAGCATCAGAGATACGCTTATTCAACGGTTCAATCATATACGGCTTCTCAGCTACTGAACCTGATAGATTGCGAGGCCCGCAGTTCCATAGAGCATGGTGCGATGAATTAGCGGCATGGCGATACCCTGATACATTTGACCAATTGATGTTCGCACTGCGCTTAGGGGATAACCCGCGCTGTATCATTACGACTACACCCAAGCCAACACCGATGATTAGAATGCTACTGGACAGAAAGGATGTAGTGGTCACGACAGGTAGCACGTTTGAGAATGAGGCCAACTTAGCACCATCAGCACTGGCAATGCTCAAAGAGCGATATGATGGAACCACTCTAGGTAGGCAAGAGCTTTATGCTGAGGTACTGGACAATTTAGAGGGGGCGCTCTGGAACGCTAAGATTATAGATGCCACCAGACTGCCTAAAGTACGCCCGACCAAGGTTAGCGAAACGTGCAATGTGGTGTTCACTAAAATCATCGTTGCGCTTGACCCAGCGGTAACTTCTAACGCGGACTCAGATGAAACAGGTATCGTAGTGGTAGGCAAAGACGCCCAGAACAAGTATTATCTGCTAGATGATAGATCAGGAGTCTATAGCCCCGCTGAATGGGGAAGGTTATCAGTAGAGCTTTTCTATCTATGGCAAGCCAATTATATTGTCGCAGAAGTCAATAATGGGGGCGACCTAGTTGAGAGCCTTATCAGGGGAATTGACACAGGTGTGGGCTATAGATCAGTTCATGCCAGTAGAGGGAAGATGCTAAGAGCGGAGCCGATAGCCTCATTGTATGAGCAAGGCAAAGTTCATCACATGGGTGTTTATCCAGAGCTAGAGAGCCAGATGTGTACCTATACAGGTGATAGACCAAAACCATCCCCCGATAGACTAGATGCTCTAGTTTGGGGATTAACTGAATTAAGCAAGTCTCGCGGAGATGTAGCTTGGAGGGTGTCATAAGTGGCCATATTTGATAGATTTAGGAAAAATAGAGCGAGCGCAGTAGGGAAAAAGAATTCATCAATTGTGGGTTATTTTGGTAGCGGGGACAGCGGGGCCAAGACGTACAGCTATCAAGCACTGGCATCCGAAGGGTACATGCAGAACGCCATCGTGTATCGGTGCGTTAATGAGATTGCCAAGGGTGCATCAGGGGTGCCTTTCAAGATATGCGACAAAGACGGCAATGAAATAGAGAACCATCCAGCCGTTGCCTTGTTAAATAGACCTAATCCATTACAAAGCTATTCCGAATACATGAACGCTCTGTTTGGCTACCTGCTCTTGTCTGGTAATAACTATATGCTGGGGGCCGAGGGGCAGGGCCTTAATCGGGGGCCAAACGAATTGTATCTATTGCGGCCTGACCGTATGAGCATTAAAACGGGCAAGGGAACCATCCCCAAGGGATACGAGTATAAGATCAACGGCAAAGTTGAGGCTTTTTACCCAGTGGACGAGATAACAGGCTCCAGTGAAGTAAAGCATATTAAGCTATGGAACCCGCTTGACGACTTTTACGGTTTGTCACCATTGAGCGCCGCCGCAGTGGAAGTGGACCAGCACAACCTATCCAGTAGGCACAACATCAACCTATTGAATAATGGCGCTAGGCCATCAGGTGCGATTATATTCAAGCCCAAGGATGATCAGGGCTTTGCGGTTAATCTCACTGACGCGCAAAGAGCCCAGCTAATGACGGACATCAGCAATCGCTTTTCTGGGGTGGATAATGCGGGGCGACCCATGCTACTTGAGGGTGATTTTGATTGGAAAGAGATGGGCTTGTCACCCAAGGATATGGACTTTATTAACCTCAAACACCAAAGCGCCACCGATATTGCGATGTGCTTCGGAGTGCCTAGTCAATTAGTGGGGGTGCCTGACGCTCAAACTTACGCTAACGTGGCAGAGGCTCGTTTGGCACTCTATGAAGAAACCATTATCCCGATGTTGATCAAGGTGCAGTCAGATATTAACGAATGGTTAATGCCTCAATTTGGTGAGGGTGCTTACTTTAAATTTGATACTGATGAAATACCTGCCCTATCTGAACGTAGAAAGCGGATATATGAGAATGTTATTGGTGCGGTGGATAAGGGCATTATGACTAGGAACGAGGCCAGAGAGTTGCTTGGTCTAAACAAAATTGATGGGGCGGATGGCTTGATGGTTAATGCCAGCCTATTCTCGCTGAATGAAGGGCTTCCCGATGATGCTGTAGTCACGGACGATGGTAAGGATTTCAGCGTGTACGATGATGAGGGTATCCCAGACTCTAAAAAGGGGTAATCGTGGCAAAGCGTCAAGGGGCAAATGAGTTATTCGGTTTTAGGCAGGGCGCTATCAATGCGAGGCGCTATGCTGTCCAGCAAGCCAGAATGCGTGACAACCTAAGCAGGGGCTTCCAGAAACGCCTAGAGACGAGTTTCAACAAGACCGTTAACATAGTTGCCCATCAGGTTGAAAGCGGCGTAGAAGTAGATGGAGCCGTACTAGTGAGCGATGTAACTACGGAAGTAACAGCAGTAATCAAAGCCCAGTTAAACCGAGTATTCAAAACAATCTACGAATACAACTACCGAGCCTATCAAGTTATATCATCCAAAGCGGCTGATGGGGATGCCTTTTTCTTTGGTAGATCAATGGCGTTTGAAGAGGCTATCGCGCTGTATTTTGTCAACCGAGAGAGCTTTATCGCTAGCATTTCACGGACTCAGGGCTTGTTAATACTGGCATCTATAGAGCGGTTACGTCTAGCTGATGCTACTTTGGCGCAAATCGCCATTGATCTTAGAAAGACATTTAAACCAATCAACAGGCGAAGGGCCGCTTTAATCGCCAGAACAGAGACCCATAGCGCCGCAGGTTTCGCCCACCAAAGCTATCACAAATCTGTCAGTGATAGTTACGGAGTCGCCATGGTCAAGCAGTGGGTATCTACTGGGGATGGAAGAACTAGGGAAACTCATCGGATGGCTAACGAACAGCGGGTATCAATGGATGAGGACTTTATCATAGGGGGACGAATGATGGGTTACGCTGGAGACCCTAGAGGCGGTGCTGTCAATGTATGCAATTGCCGATGTGTAGTCATATACACCGATACGCGGGATGATGTGCAGGATACGTTTGACCCAGACGATTACGAGGATTTTTGATTCAAAAAAAAGCCCCATCGCTGGGGCGGGTTCAAATTAAAATGCGGCGACAATTTCGTTAAAGTTCGCGTATTTGTTTTTGGCTTCAGTGTAAAGCGCGGCTCTAATTTCGTTCCGCTCATTGTAAAGCTCTGCCGCCAAATGACCGTGGTCCATGTGTTCACAGTTTATGCTGGCCAGCCTCACGAATGCTTTGCCGCTATTCAATTCCATTGAAAGGCAACTGAGGGCCATCGTGTGTTCGTTTATATCGGTTAATTCGGCAATCTTATCAATTACAAATTTTGGCATCGTTTCAAGTGTTGTAGTTTTCATTATCAAGTACCTTTTATTTTGTTTGTGTAAGTTTATTATAGCATACAAGTTTACCATTGCAAACATTATGTCAAATTAAATTAGCCACCTTGCCCGTTAGTGCCCATTAGGATAAGCGCGTGCTTAAGAGCATAAAAGCGAGACTTTTGCATTATGGCTACTTGGGATGGGTTGCTGGTTAGATTGCCGCTGTAGTAACTAGCTAAGACCTCATCTTGCTCAATGGTAGATAAACCTGTGCCTATGTTATGGCGTGATAAGTAGAAGTATTCATCGGCTATTGGGTGGTTAAAGTTTATAGTTGGCTTTGGCATTTTGCTCTCCTTTTAATGTATGTTTATTATAGCATACAAAATGGCTCTTGCAAGAACTATTTTACCCAATTCGTGCTAATTCTTTGGGGTGTTTTGTGGGGTGTCCTTATAAAATAGTTGTGATACCATAGGTCTGGATGTAAAGTGTCTCAATGCAGATGCCTGATTCCACTAAGCGATCATAAGATTGCACCCAATAACCGATGGAACAGTGTATGAAGATAGAAGCGCGGAAAGACGGTAAGCCATTTGATCTCCAATATTACGTTGATGCTATTAACGCTCAGTTAGTGATTGATGGAACTAAAGAAGCCCTATTGCTTGAAGCCCTTGTAGAGTCAGAAGAGTCGCATGAGCTTCATGTAGACATCAAAGCTGAGATTAAAGCGGTCGGTGAAGATGATGAAGATTACGGCACCTTTGAAGGTTACGGCTCTATCTTTGGCAATACAGATCTAGGCAATGATATTGTCGCTTATGGGGCATTCACCAAAAGCCTAGCCAAGTCAGGCGTATCAGGCGTTAAACTCCTTTATCAGCACAGATCGGATAAACCGATAGGCATATTTGAGTCTATTGAGGAAGATGCCAAAGGATTGAAGGTGCGCGGCAGACTAGCAATGAAAACCCAAGCTGGTCGTGAGACATACGAATTATTAAAGATGGGCGCTCTTGATGGGCTGTCTATCGGATTCAGAACAAGCCCTAAAGGGCTAGCCTATGACCCTAAGACTCAAGCTAGGATTATTAAGGAAGCAGAATTGATGGAAATATCTGTTGTCACTTTTCCCATGAACCCAAAGGCTAAGGTTCAGGCGGTAAAGGGTCAAGAGCTATCTATCAGGGAATGGGAGAACGGACTGCGCGATGCTTTCCTTTTGTCTCGTTCAGAAGCAAAGATGGCCGCTAAAGCGGTACAGGATGCTTTTGCACAGCGCGATGCTGATGCAGATGTGCAACCTGATGTTGATGCCGTCAAACAATTAACCCATAAACTGAAAGCCCTGTTAGGAGAAATCTAATGAGTGAAGTTAAAGAATTAGTTGATAACATGGGAGTCGCTTTTGAAGAGTTTAAGAAAAGCTATGACCAGAAGTTAGACAACTTGGAAAAAGGTATCCAAGATACCACACTAGACGGCAAGATCGCCGATCTGGAGAAGAAGCTAAATGGATTTGAGGATGTAAGTCAGCGAATCACATCTAGTGCGAATGCTCAAGATCAATTGAAAGAGCAAATTGAGCGCATGGAAACTGTAATGCGTCGACCTAACTCTGGATTTGATTCAAAGCAAATTGATGATGGTTTAAAAGCGTTTGACTCTTGGTGTCGTAAAGGCATGGAAGGTCTATCTCAAGATGAGCGTAAAGCGTTAACTGTATCTAACGATACAACTGGCGGTTATCTTGCTCCCCCTGAGTATGTACGAGAGCTGATTAAGGGTATCACCGAAATATCACCCATTCGTAGTATTTCCCGAGTACGTCAGACTGGACAGCGTTCCATTCAGATTCCTAAGCGCACAGGTCAATTTGCCGCGCAGTGGACTTCCGAAACTGGCACTCGTACTGAAACTACTGGATGGCAGGTTGGTTTAGAAGAGATTCCAGCGCATGAAATGTATGCACTGGTTGATATTTCTGAGCAGGACTTGGAAGATACGGTGTTTAACTTGGAAGCTGAGATGCAAGGTGAATTTACTGAGCAGTTTGCTTTAGCAGAAGGGACATCTTTTGTCTCTGGAAACGCTGTAGGCAAGCCAGAAGGTATTTTGACTAACGCAGATGTAGCAGAGACTAACTCTGGTTCTAGCGCATTGCTAACCGCTGATGGCCTGATTACTCTAGTTCATTCCATCAAAAGCAATTATGCTAAAAACGGCAATTTCATCTTGAACCGATCAACTCTTGGCGCTGTTCGTAAGCTAAAAGATGCGGCTGGTCAATATGTATTCCAAGCTGGCATGAGCCTTACTGGTGGCATGGGTAACACCATCCTCGGTCACGGCTATGTAGAAGCAGTGGATATGCCTAACGTCGGGGCGAACAACTACCCTGTAGCGTTTGGTGACTTCCGTAGAGGCTACTTGATCGTTGATCGCATCGCTATGTCGGTACTTCGCGACCCATTCACCCAAGCAACGGTTGGTAACGTGCGTTATATCGCTCGTCGTCGCGTAGGTGGGCAGGTTATCCTTGCGGAAGCAATCGTAAAGCAGAAGTGTTCTGCATAACTAGGAGATAAGTCATGAGAGATTTAGGAAATAACTTGATTCAAGTTGCAAGTCTGCTACCCCAGCTTGCCTCTGGAAACGGTACTACCACCAACAGCACAGGTGTCAACCTTGTCGGATTTGAAGGGGCCTTAATGGTTCTTTCTGCTGGCGCAGAGGGCGACACCTTGTCTGCTAGCTTGAAATACACTGTCAAGCTACAGCACAGCACGGATGATTCAACGTATACAGATGTTGCTCAATCAGATGTAACTGACGCCACTTTAGCATCTGGCGTTTGGTTAACTCTGGATGCGGCGGCTGATGTGAGTCAATCTTATGCTATCGGCTACATTGGTGGAAACCAATATGTTCGGGTAGAAATTGTCCGAACAGGAAACCACGCGACAGGGACTCCGTTAAGCGCAGTAGTGCTTAAAGGCTATCCTCATCATGCTGGTGGCGCGAGTAGCAATTAATATCGCGTAAATTGTAACGAGAACGGCGGGGGTGTTTTACTCCCCTTTGCACCCCCGCTAATCTTTACAGGGCTTTATTATGAACAAGCAATATAAGATTGTTATACCCAAGGCAGGACAAGAAAGCGAAGCAGGTGGTCTCAAGTTGTATGAGCTTGGAACCGTCGTAGTAGCTGACCAGAAATGGAAGCAAGATTTAATGGTTTCATTCCTTGAAAACGGATGGGCTATGGAAGTTAAAATGCAAGACACTTCAAACATGGAAAGAGCTAGAGATAACAGCGGTCACTTTGTCGCTGACGACTCAGCTACCCCAGAGGTCAATGAGGCTTTTGTTGAAAAAAAGAAAGCTCCCAAGAAAAAGGCCGCGCCAAGAAAGAAAAAGGCAGTGTCCGAGAAGTAACCACCCTGAATGGGATTAATTATTGATGGCAACTATATTCCTTGTAAATGGAGGCACAAAGCCTCAAGTACAGGTTGATCTCACTAGGGCCAATACTGGTGAGGTGGTCAATTGTGTCGGAGCCACTTGCACCCTAAAGGTAAGAAGCAGAGGCGCAACCGCTACGCTTTTCACCATTACAGCTACCGACAGCGGAAACAATCTGCAAAACGGCATCTTGCTATTCACCCTAGGCAGTAACCTAACCAATCTTGCGTCTGGCGCTTTTGAGGGTGAGGTTAGCGTTGTGTTTAATGGGGGGGATAAAGAAAGCGTTTATGAGATTGTAGATTTCGTCGTTAGAGATGAGTTCGCATGAGTGATCGCTTCATTAAAGCAGGCACCACCGATCTATCTTTGGTAGGCACCCCCATCAACGTATCCTTATCTGGCGTAACTATCAATGTCGGGTTGTCTGCGGCATTTTCAGTCTTAACAATTCCCAGCTTAAACCAGACTTTTGTAGAGTCAGCCGCTCTCACTGAATCAACCGCCCTAGTCTTCGGAAAGCCTACAAGCGACACAATGGCCGTTACAGAGCTAAAGGCTATATCCCTAGCAAGGGCATTAAGTGATTCGTTAAGTGCGACAGACGACGACACGCTCGCTTTTGGGCTGGGGAAAGCGGACTCGGCTGGGTTCTCGGACGATGAAGTTTTCGCTGGCGGGAAAGCACTATCTGATAGCCCTAACATTGCCGACTTGAATATATTTACCTTTAGCAAGCCGTTATCTATTTCTGGGGCTTGGACTGAGGTGCCGTCTATTGGAGCGGGCAAAGTGTTCGGCGATGGGTTCGCCCTAGGTGATGGTGATACGCTGTCATTTGGTAAGGAGCCCTCAGATTCAGCAGGATTTGCCGATTCAATAAACAACTTTGAGATGAGCATTAGCTTAAATGATGGGGCGTATGTCAGCGACGATGCTGATGGCATTGCGGGAGATGATAGTACCTACACCTTTGTAAAAGTCACATCAAATATGTCAGCCATCACAGATAATGATACTATTGGGTTTTCAGGCGTGAAGGGTGACGCTTTAAGCCTCGCAGAAGCGGGCAGTGGCCGTAGTCAGGGATATTGTTCTTTGGACTACTTTTCCGAGGATTACGTTGGTTCAATTTGGACTTTTTAACAGGTGAAATTATGAATAGCAATGAAAATACAGGCATGACACTATCGGGGCAGTTGCACATTGTTCTGCGCGATGGAAACGGTAAGATCAAAGAGCAACGAGTACATGAAAATCTAATCGTTACGGCTGGTCTAACATTCATCTGCTCAAGGATGAAAGAGGATTCGGAAACGGCGATGTCTCACATGGCTCTAGGGTCTGGGAGTACGGCAGTAGCCGCTGGTGATACTGACCTAGCAACCTTGCTGGGAAGCCGCGAGGCTATAGACAGCGCCACAGCATCAACCAATACCGTTGTTTACCTCGCAAGCTTTGAAGCAGGGGACGCAACAGGAGCGGTTGTTGAGGCAGGGGTATTCAATGCGTCTACTTCTGGGACTATGTTATGTCGCACAGTGTTTCCAGTAGTAAACAAGGCCGCAGACGATACAATGTCAGTGACGTGGACTATAACTTTAACTGCATCTTAATTTGAGGGGGTGACTCATGGCTACGATTACAACGCGAAGCGGTAAAGGGTCAGCCCTTACAAGCAATGAGGTTGATGCAAATTTTGAGAATCTAAACACTGAAGTCGGCGAGGCGTTACCTAAAGCTGGCGGCGCTTTGTCTGGCCCTGTAACAACCAACTCAACCATTGATGGTCGTGATGTTGCCGCTGATGGTACTACGGCTGATGCCGCATTGCCTAAAGCTGGTGGCGCGATGTCAGGCCCGATTTCTACAAACTCAACCTTTGATGGCAGGGATGTAGCAACTGACGGCACTAAACTGGACGGTATTGAGGCTGATGCTACCGCTGATCAAACAGGTGCACAAATTAAAACTGCGTATGAAGCAGAGTCTAATGCTTTCACTGACGCGCAATTTACCAAGCTCGCAGGGGTAGAGGCCAGTGCTGATGTAACTGATGCAGAGAACGTAAATTCTGCTGGCGCGGTTATGAATTCAGACACTTCAAGCGCCGCGATGAGCTTTGTTATTGACGAAGATAACATGGTTTCGGACAGCGCAACCAAAGTTCCCACCCAGCAAAGCGTAAAGGCTTATGTGGACGGGGCAGTTTCGTCTAGTGTTATATTTAAGGGCGGCTACAACGCCGCAACCAACACTCCCGATCTAGACACTGACCCTAGTGGGGTTTTGGCGGGATGGATGTATACAGTAACGACAGTGGGAACCTTCTTTACTGTTGCTGTTGAAATAGGTGACTCGTTAATTGCACAGCAAGACGACCCTGACGCAGAGGGTGACTGGACGATAGTCAACAAAGATTTGAATGCCGCGTCCATCAAAGTCTCATATGAGAGCAACGCTAACACCAATGCATTCACTGACGATGACCATACCAAGTTAGACGGCATAGAGGCTGACGCGACTGCCGATCAAACTGATGCAGAGATTAGAGCCGCAGTTGAGGCCGCCACCGACTCCAATGTGTTTACGGACGACGATCATACCAAGTTAGATGGCATAGAAGCCTCGGCAGACGTAACCGATACAGCTAACGTAACTAGCGCAGGAGCCTTAATGGACTCCGAGCTAACTTCCATTGCTTCAGTAAAAGCATTAGATCAAGGTGTAGCCACTACTGATAGTCCAGAGTTTACTGGTTTATCTACAAGCACATCAGGCACAAGCAACTTTATAGCAGGCGTAAACGCAGGCAACTCCATCATCGCGGGTGGTAACTACAATACTGTTGTTGGTGATGAGGCAGGTACTGCTATTACTACTGGTGATTATAATGTTGCTTTGGGTTTTGCGTCCTTGGATGCTAACACTACAGGCAGTGAAAACATATCGGTCGGTGGCTATGCTTTATCCGCTAATACTACTGGTGATTACAATGTGGGGGTGGGTTCAGGTGCTTTACAGACAAGCACGACAGCAGACAACAACACGGCTGTGGGTTTCAGTTCTTTAGCTTTGACTACTACTGGCGCTAACAATACCGCGTTGGGTTACAAGTCTTTATTTGACAATACCACTGGAGCCTCTAACGTAGCAGTAGGTTACTTAGCTTTAGACGCAAACACCACAGCATCTTACGGCACAGCCGTAGGCCACCAAGCCTTATCCGCAAACACAACAGGAACCCAAAACACAGCCGTAGGTGCCGCCGCACTACAAGCCGCCACTACTGCCGCAGGCAACTCAGCCCTAGGGTATACGGCTTTAGCCTCTACTACCACAGGCGCTAACAATACGGCTATGGGCGCTAATGCTTTAACGGCTAATACTACCGGAGCAGGTAACACGGCCACAGGCTCTCTAGCATTAGCTTCAGTTACAACAGGAGATAGTAATGTTGCAGTGGGTTTTCAAGCCGGACGGTATCTTACAACAGCAGATAACAATACTGCTATAGGATACCTAGCAGGCGGTGGCACCGGAGTTGTAACCGGAGGTAATAATACCTCTCTAGGAGCCGAGGCAGGTAAATCAATTACGTCAGGAGAGAACAACACTGCTGTAGGAAGACTAGCTTTGCGCGTAAATACTTCAGGGTATGGTAACGTAGCCGTAGGAACTAACACCCTATTGGCAAACACCACTGCAGATAGCAACACTGCCGTGGGTCACACCGCTTTAACTGCTAATACCACTGGCATAGGCAACACGGCCACTGGAAACGGTGCGGCAATAGGTAACACAACAGGAGAGTATAACGTAGCTAATGGTGTGTCTGCACTTCACTCTAATACCACAGGTGATAGTAATGTTGGCATTGGTGTAAATGCTCTGCGTGGCAACACAACGGCAGATAACAACACTGCTGTAGGTAGGGATTCTTTAAAGGCTAATACTACTGGCACTGGCAATACTGCGCTTGGTACTAATGCTGGAGATGCACTTACTACCGGAGATGATAATGTTTTTATTGGTTATCTGTCAGGGACTTATCAACAAAACACAATAACAGGCAGTAAAAATGTTCTTATAGGTGCATATACCGACACACAATATACAAGCACTGACGCAGCTATTGTTATTGGTTGGGATGTGCAGGGTAATTCTAACTACACAACTTTAGGTTCTGGAGCCTCAGACATAAGAGCCGCACATGGCGTAGCTACTTGGGCTACAGTCTCCGACGAACGATACAAGAAAGACATTGAGGACTGTACAACAGGACTAGCCTTTGTTAATTCTTTACGCTCAGTAACTTGGAACTACAAGACTCTTGGCGAACTCCCAGAAACCTTTAACGCTTATGAAGAAGGCTCAACCGAAGTCTTTAAAAATACCAAGACCAACCACGGCTTTATAGCTCAAGAAGTTAAGACAGCTATTGATGCTGATAGCGGCTTGAAGGATGGTTTTAAACTTTGGGACGAAAGAGAAGATGGCTCTCAGGAAGTAGCAGAGGCCGCGTTAATACCAATCTTGGTTAAAGCTATCCAAGAACTCACCGCAAGACTTGAAGCACTGGAGGCATAATATGTCAGAAGAAATAGAAGCACGTACAGCAGAACAACTAGCACAAGACTACTCAGCAATGGGTGATAGTGTAAGCCTTATAACATCTATTATCGCCGCAGAAGCTGACGAAGATAGCCAAGATACAGTTGAGCGTAATGTTCAGCACCTAGAGCTTATGGTTGCTAAAGACGATTGGGGCGATGAAGATATGACTGCGGTTGGTGCCGCCATTAGCTCTGGCAATGAGTATGTAGCGTAATGGAACTAATACTAGACGCTTATGTACTGGCGACAAGCTTGATCACAATAGCATCGGTTATTTGCAATTACACCGACACCCCGAAAGATGATGTATGGGTCGCAAAGGCTTACAAGATGATGGAGCAATTCGCTTTTCTGGGTAACAAGGCGAAGCAGTAAGCTATGGATGCGGCACAGCTAATCAATGAGGTCGGCTTTCCTATAGCGGCCTCTCTTGGATTGGGGCTATTCATTTGGAAGCTAATAAACCGAATCATTGATGGCCTAGAGGCTAAGGTGGATGCCCTAGACGACAAACTGATCGCTCAAATAAGCCATTTAGAGGAAAGGCTAGGGGGCAAGCTAGATGGTCAGCATGGCATTCTAATTGCGCTCATTGACAGGGTGCGGTCAGTAGACAATGAAATTATTAGGCAGGATACCCTACTCAAAACTATCCTAGGTGTCCCCCAGCTATTGAATACCGATAGGATCGCAAAGGCAGACAGAGATGATCAGAGAAAGGATTAAGCTCTTAGGGCTCGGCTTACTTTGGATTGCTATGTCGGTGACTGCGGACCAAATTACGCACAAATTCAAATCACCTAGCTTCAATGGCGTTAATACGTCAAGCCACTACCTGACCATAGAAAACCAAGAGTTTAATCGCAAGGCTGATATAGCGGCTGAAATTAAGGCGTATCAAGAGGAGCTAGAGAGAGATGCAGATAATACTACCTTGGCACGTTTCATTAGAAACTTGGAGTCCCGCATTTATGCTGAATTAAGTCGGCAGTTAGTTAGCAATCTGTTTGGCGAGGGCATGAGTGATTCAGGCATTTTGGAACTTGAGGGTAATACGATACAATATTTTGTTGATGGCGATTTCATAACCTTAATTATTACGGATTCTGATGGAAACGAGACTACTATTACTTTGCCTATCGGGTCTTTTGGTTTCTAGTTGCTCAGTATTTGACCAATTTGAAGATACATTTAGCCGAAGGTTTGATGTCAATGATGTGGTTAAGGTGGGCCGATTAGAAACTAGCGCCCTTATTAACGCCCCAGTGCCAAAGGTTCAGCCTATCGTGGCCGTTTACCCCTCAGCATTCACGGATCAGACGGGCCAGAGAAAAAGTAATAGCTCCTTTGCACTATTCTCAACAGCCGTGACACAGCAACCTAGCGCCCTTCTCATCCGCGCCCTAAAACACGCCTCTGACGGAAAGTTTTTTCGGGTGGTGGAAAGGGTGGGCTTGGATAACCTAACTAAAGAAAGACAGTTAATTAGATCAGCCAGAGAGCAGATGCCAACCGATGGTGAAAGCAAAGGTGTTCCACCACTGCTCTTTGCGGGTGTTTTGCTAGAGGGGGCTGTCATAGCGTATGATACAAACTTATCCACAGGAGGAAGCGGTGCCAGATACTTAGGCATTGGTAAGTCCGCGCAGTACCGAGAGGATAACGTAACGGTGTCGCTGAGAATGGTGTCCGTTGCAACAGGTGAAATACTTATAGAGGTAATGAGCCAAAAGACCGTCTTTAGCTATGCACAAAGCGATGATGTATTTAAGTTTATAGAGATGGGGACAGAGCTTATTGAGATAGAGTTAGGTAACTCGCGCAATGAGTCCACTACGATAGCTCTAATGAAAGCGATAGAAGGTGCGGTATTAGAGCTTATTTATATCGGCTACGACAGGAGATTTTGGGCTTATGAAAAAGATGATTAATTACCTAACCATTATGATGATTTTATGCAGTGCCTCGGCATTCAGTGCAGACAATGAAATATACATTGACCAATCTGGCGCTACGGCAAATATAGATATAGAGCAATTGGGCATATCTAACCTGATAGGCGGTCTTGATTCGGTTGCAGGTACGCTAACCCCGCTTGACCTTGATGGCGATACGCTGGTGCTGGACATCAATATGATCGGTAGCACTAATAAGTTTTTCGGTGATATTTATGCCAACAGCTTCACGGGTGACTACAATTTCATTGGGTCAACAAACACGTTTACCATTCAAGTGGACCCAACCAACACCTATGGAGCGGACTCTACTGACCAGCAGGTAGATGTTACTGGGGCGGGCAATACAATAACCCTCAATCAAGGCACCACGGCTCTAGCGGCAACACTGGACTTGGATTGGATAATTCAGGGCTCAAATAACACTATCACATCTAACATTAACATTGATGGTGCGACCAACTACATGAACATAGATGGCTCGGACAACACAATTGATTATGAAGGTACAGGAACCAATGACTCAGCAGGGGGCTATTTTTACCTAGAGCAAACAGGCGGTAGTCGGACGTTCAACATTCAACAACTGAGTACCTTAGATAATGACTGGCTTAAAATTGTTAATGTTGGCTCTGGTGGTACTATTTGCATCGTTCAAAACGACCAAGGCTCTACCACAGGATGTTGATGTAGGCGGTGTTTCGGAAGTTTCAGGCTACGCTCAGATTAAAAGGGGGGGTTCAGGAAGCGATGCTAATTTAGATTTCTCGGTGCAATCTAACGATGAGGCCGTCACTGCCAATGGTAGGATGGCCATAACCTTTCTTGATGATTCTCAGGTCAAGCTGACAGAGCATTCCCAGCTAACCATAGACGAATACATTTATGACCCAGACCCTTCAAAATCCAAGATGGCCCTTACCTTTGGGCTGGGGACTGCTCGGTTCATTAGCGGCAAACTCAACAAAATAGACAAGCGCAATATATCCCTTAAAACCCCGACAGCCGACATAGCTATTCGCGGCACTGACTTCACAGCTACCGTGGACGAGCTAGGGCGCAGTCTAATTATTCTACTTCCCGACAAATATGGCATTTCTAGCGGAGAGATTGAGGTTATTACGGCGGCGGGTACGGTTTTACTTAGCAAGCCCTATGAGGCCACCACAGTATCAGTTTACGAGTCTAGCCCATCCAAGCCTGTTATCTTAGACCTCTCACTGGAGTTTATTGACAACATGCTCATCGTGACACCCCCAAAAGAAGAGGTTGTTGTAAGGGAGGAACAGGTCGCAAGTAAAGCTAGCATCCTTGACTTTAATGGCCTTGATATAGACTACTTGAAAGAAGATTTCTTATCGGATGAAAACCCAGAATTTACTGAGCTAGATATAAACTATCTGGATGTAAACTACCTTGAGGACTTGCTCAATATATTGGATGCCCTAGGAGTGGAGGAGGAAGATGATAAACTGGCTCAGGTTTCAGGGGTAACGGTAACGGGGACTAGCTTAGGGCTAGACGCAGAGACTCAAATAAAAACCCTCATTACAGGCCAAACAATCAGCTTAATGCGAAGTGTTAGCGAACACGCCAGAATAGACCTTAATATTGCGGGCGGGTACACGGTAATACTCATACAGGACGGCATATCTAACATCATTAAAATTAACGGTGGTGACTCAACCATCCGCATATTACAGGGGGGTTAATGAAAAAAATCATCATAACCATCATAGCGGGGGTGTTATTTTCCGCGCTCGTCTATCAGCCGACCATTGTAGAGATTATAAAACTGCGAACCTTTGACTATTTTGTTCAAACTGAGGAACCTACAGGGGCTATCGTACTGCTCAACCTCACTGAGTCAGACATTCACAATGAAGGTGGATGGCCATTCCCTAGGGAGCGGCTGGCTGAAATTCATATTGATCTATTGAACGCGGGCGCAATATCGGTGTCGTGGGTGGCAGTGTTTAGCGAGCCCGATAGGTTCGGGGGCGATGCCTATTTTGCTCAGGCACTCTCTTATACCCCCAGCGTAATCGCTATGTTTGAAACTGAGGGCTTCAAGGAAATGCCCAAAACTGAGGGAACAGTAATCCTAGGCGATGATATTGGAGGCATAAAGGCTCAAGGGGTGACACAAAATATACAGGTTTTACGAGATGTTGCGCTTCAGGGAATAGTGTCTGCGCCTGTAGATGTAGATAATTTAGTGAGAAGAATGCCTCTATTAATGCGTAGTCCCGATGGGTGGATGGCTAGTTTTGGGACTCAATTACTAAAAGCGGTCACAGGAACAAGCACCTACGTCATTAAAACTAACGCTACCGGCATTCAAGAGGTAAGGGTTAAACAGCTAAACCCTATTCCAACAGACAGTGAGGGGCGCGTATGGGTTAACTGGGTGGCTACGGACTCAACCTCATTAAAGGATATGGATGTAGCGGGGAAGGTGGTTATCGTAGGCACTACTGCAAAGGGCATCCTGCCTCAAGTGGCTACCCCAAAAGGGCTTTTATACCCCCATCAAATACAGGCATCGCTAGCGGAGACTATAATTCACGCCTCAGAAAAGCCTATGCCAATGATACCCAGCGAAGCACTGCTCTATGAGATGTTAAATTTCATCTTCGGGGTGCTACTGGTCTTTATATTTATAAACTATCTAGGGGTGTATCTAGGCTTGGCCCTATCTGCGGCTTCAATTGTAGGGGCGGGAGCGTTTGGCTTGATGCTAATCGGCAAGGGGATACTGGTAGACGTTACATGGACGATGGTTTCCCAGTTTGTTGTGGCATCGGCTACGTTTTACCTGAACTACAAAGAGCAATACAAGCTGAGACAGCTAATCAAGAAGCAGTTTGAGCATTATTTAGACCCAAGACAGGTAAAGCGACTGCAAGAAAACCCCGACTTGCTCAAGTTAGGCGGCGAAAAGCGTTACTGCACGTTTCTATTTACTGATGTTCGCGGGTTCACTGCCTTATCCGAGAGGGTAACGCCAGAGGAGGTCGCTTATATTATGAATAAAGCCCTTACAGCCCAGCAAACCGCAGTCGCAGAATGTCATGGCATGGTAGACAAGTACATCGGGGACGCAATGATGGCTATATTTGGAGCGCCTATGGACCTAGAAAACCATGAGGATTGGGCTATCAAGTGCGCGAAGCAAATAGGCAGGAATATGGATGAATTGAATTTAGAGTTTGAGGCCAAGGGATTGCCGCCTATTAAGATAGGCATCGGGATAAACAGCGGTGACGCTATTATTGGGAACATGGGCTCAGATCAACGCTTTGACTATACCGCCATCGGTGATGCGGTTAATATAGCGGCTAGGCTTGAGTCTGGGACTAAAGATGCAGGGGTGGATATATTGATTGGAGAGGGGACTGCCCATAACGCAAATTGTAGGTTACAATCCGTTCAAGCTATCACGGCTAAAGGGAAAACTAACAAACTAAAGGTTTTTACCATTGAAAAACATAGAACTTAGCAAGATAGAGGCACACGAAGCGTTGTGCTTGCTACGGTATGAGAGCATTGAAAGACGACTTAAATCAGGCGATAGGCGTTTTGACAAACTAGAATCTATGTTATGGGCGGTTTATCCGTTCATGCTGGCGTGTCTTGCCGTAGCGAAGTTTGCTTGATACTATTGACCTGCAAATTCAAAACCCCAGCAGGGGATAATTACAGCAGAGGCTATTATGGGTAAGGCAAAAGATAAAGCAGGCGTTACAGATACAGTGGCTATTGAGCATACAAAGGGGGCTGACGCATCCAAGATTGAATTGGAAGCTGAGCCACAGGTATTTACATACGCCGACTTTGATGAGGGCGTTCAGAAGCAATGGCCTGTACAATCAATTAGTCCAGAATGCGGCAAGGTTATTCATAGGCTTCAAAAGCAGCAGTCAGATTTGGATGTGATGCAAATGGATGCGAATGACCTGCTGGCGGCGATTGACGCTAACAAGCAAAGGATACGCAAGCTTTTACCTAGCGATGATCTTGCAGTAGTGACCGCACTGGAAAGGCGCGAGGAAGCAACTCACTAAGAGGGCCGATTATGGCTGGCATTACAGTGGAGACACAACCGACAACGGAGCCCTTATCAGGAAGTGAGATAAAGGCTTATTGTAGGGCTGACAATGATCTTGATCTTGATGCTTTGTTGATGATGGGTAAAACCGCCCGCCAATTCTGCGAAGAGTTTACCAATAGAGCCATGCAACTTCAGACTTTAAATCTATTTTTAGATTCTGGCGTAGATCAAAGCGGCCCCTTATGGGAGGGTATGAAAACAGGCCCAGACCTAAATCACTACAAAAACTATATCACCCTAGCTAGAAGCCCAGTAAGCTCGGTCACAAGTGTTGAGACTTTTGATGATAATGATGTGGCGACCACGTTTGATGCCACAAAATATTACGTTGATACCCTTAGAGAGCCCGCTAGGATAACGCTGAGAACTGGTGAGACATTCCCGACAGCCATGCGAGTGGCAAACGCCATTAAAGTCACCTACATCGTGGGTTATGAGAATGTAGGGCTAGTCCCTGAGCCTTTAAGGTTAGGAATGCTGATGCACGTTGCTTATATGTACGATCAGCGCGGGGATATGAAGGATTACCAGCAAACTCTAGCGATGCCACCTATGATTCAAAAGCTCTACGCTCCCTACGTTATACATGGGGGCATGGGTAGCTCTGTATTGATGGCGACAGGGTAATGTCAAACTCTGGCGCATCTACAGGTGCAATGCGAAAAGCCATCGTGATACAGGTTGTTGCTAGTACAACTGACAGCGGTGGCGGGCGTGGGGTGGTTTGGTCCACGTTTAAGACCGCTTTCGCGCACGTTCAGCAACTTTCAGCGACAAACAAGTATACGCAAGGGGTTATTGACGAGAAAGGCGCATACACCTTTACAATGCGTTATACGGCAGGTATCACAAACTCCCACCGAATCAGCTACGATTCAAAGCTATTTAGCATCACCTCTGTCATAAACCTTGATGAGCGAAATAAGTATTTAGTCATTAAGGGTATGGAAGGGGTTGCCGTATGAGTTTTGTTATCGTTAATGAAAAGCAATTTATAGCGAAGCTAACCAAGAGGCTGGTTGACGCTCCACTGGTTCATGCTAAAAGAGCTGTCTTGCTTGCCGCCAATGAAGTTAGGAATCAGGCTATTAACTCTATAGCTAGAGGCGCGAAGAGTGGGGGAGTAGTTAAAAAATACAACCCTAGCCGAACACACCTGCAATCTGCCGCAGGGCAAGCTCCCGCAACTGATACTGGTTTCCTAGTCTCTCAAATTAGCGCATCAGCTTACGTTCAGGGAGCAACGGCTATAGGGGAGGTTGTATCAGCGGCTCCTTACTCAAAGTATCTTGAATATGGCACTGTAGGTATGTCAAAAAGACCTTTTATGGCCCCCGCACTAAGGAAAAGCTCTAAAAAAATAAAAGCAATTTTTATTCGTGAAGGGTTGCTAAATCTTAAAGGGGCTAAGAAATGAGCATCCACCAGTTTGCATTGCAGACGGCAATTTTCACGTTGCTGTCCGCAGATAACAATTTAACAAGCACTTTAGGTGCCAGCGTATTTGACGATGTTCCCGAGGAAACAGCCTACCCATACGTCCAGATAGGCGAGGATACGGCTATTGACTACAGCACTAAAGATTTGAATGGTTCAGATGTTTCAGTTAACTTGGATGTTTGGAGCAGATATAGAGGCAGTTTGGAGCTTAAAAATATAATGGACAGGATACATACTCTGTTGCATGATAGCAGTCTGTCCGTCACTGGAACCAACTTTATCAATATGCGGTTTGAGTTCAGTGATACAATCAGAGACCCAGATGGGATTACTAGGCATGGAGTAATGAGATTTCGTGCAATTATGCTAGGTTAATGTACTCAACGAAAGTTGATAGGAGAATTTAGATGGCGGCACAAAAAGGTTTAGACTTACTATTAAAGATTGATATTTCAGGGACGTACACTACCGTTGGTGGCCTACGCTCTACATCAATCACCATGAACGAAGAGTCCGTGGATGCTACTAGCAAAGACTCGCTAGGCTCTCGCACCCTACTTGCGGGCGGTGGAGTTCAAAGCATATCCATTTCTGGCTCTGGTATCTTTACTGATTCAGCGGCAGAGGTTGCGGTTCGCACTGCTTATGCGGCTCAGGCAAATACCACTGATGGCTCAACAGGTCAAACAGCGGCCTTTGAGAACTTCGAAGTAATCGTTCCTGATCTGGGCACATTCACTGGAGCATTCCAAATTACATCGCTGGAATATGCTGGCGAATACAATGGTGAAGCGTCTTATTCTATATCCTTAGAGTCAGCGGGCTATACTACGTTTGCATGATGATGGAGGTGAATGATGTCTTGGACTGTAGCTAAGGTAAAGGTTAACGGCGTTAAAACGGCTGGAATGATTAAGGGTGACAAGGTAACTTGCGCCTGTCCAGAGGGCTTTACTGAAGCAAGTGAAATGATGATTAATGGCAAAAAGCACGACGTTGTGGATTGCCGCCTTGACGCTAGAGATGGCGTTTTACACCTAACAGTCGCAAAAGCGGCTACTAAAAAGGAACAGTCAGATGACAAACCCGTTGAAGGGCGAGCTACTTCTTAAACTTGCAGGTAAGGATTACAAGTGCCGATTAACCATTGATGGCATTATCAAGATTGAAACTGAAATTGATAAGGGCATCATCGCGATCACTCAAAAATTAGCCTTGGCCGATGTCCGGGTGGGCGAGCTTGCTATTGTATTGCTTCATGCTCTTAGAGGTGGAGGCAATGACGTTAATATGGAAGATGTTAAAACCATCATTCAGAATGCGGGCATAGTAGAGTCATGTACCGTAGTCGCAAAACTTTTAGCAAAATCATTGAGTGACCCATCATCGGAGGGCGGTGACTCAAAAAAGGCGTAGGTGACGAGCTTGAGCCCATACGTTGGATGCGATTCTTTGAAATATGCGTAGGGATGGCAGGGGTTCAGCCAAGTGAGTTTTGGGATATGTCGCCTATTGAAGTCTACGCAACGCTCAACGGTTTTAAGGAGTTTAACACTACGCCAGATAAGGATAGTGGCCCCTTAGATCGGAACAGCCTTGAAACGCTAATGGAGTTATACCCCGACTAATGGCTACTGAAATTGATGAACTCGTCGTCCGTATCAAAGCTGATACCAAACAGCTTAATAAGGCATTAGACGATGTAAAGAAAAAAACCAAAGATGCAGGTCAGTCCGGTAAGAAAGGGCTATCTCCTGCAACTGGAGCCCTAGTCGGAATGAGGCTTGCGGCGAATGCGGCGGCGGGTGCGATCATAGCGTTGAAAGCGGCTATGCTGGGTGTTGGTGTTGTCGTGGCTGGTATAGCTCTCTTGGTCGGCAAAAAAATAGCTGATGTAGGCATGGCTTTTGAGGACTTGCGAGTTTCCTTGAATACTGTGTTCGGTGGCATTAACCAGGGTCAGAAAGCCTTTGATCAGATTATCAGCTTTTCAAAAACAACCCCCTTTCAAATTGAAGATGTTACCAAGGCATTCATCAGGCTAAAATCTGCTGGCCTTGAGCCTAATATTGACATGCTTACAACCTTCGGTGATGCGGCCTCTATCGCTGGGGACGCTACTGAGGCTTTCGCGGCACTGGTTAAAATAGCCGCAAAATCTACAGGCGGTGGCCTGGGCCTTGAGGAACTTGAGCAGCTAGAGACGCAGGGTATTGCAGTCTATCCAATTTTAAGAAAAGAACTTGACCTGACTAGAGACAATATCGCTGCATTTGGCAAGAGCACTGCTGGCGCGGCGCTCATCCTTAAATCATTGATAAAAGGACTCAAGGAAACCACCGGCGGCACAATGGCTGAATTGATGGCTAACCTTTCCACCAAAACATCAAACCTGACTATCGCATTCAAAGAGCTTTCCTTGGCAATATTTGAATCTGGGTTTGCAGCTCAATTGAAAACCATGACTGATTCAATCGCGGGCTTTATTGATAAAATAGCCTTCCTTATTCGTATTCGCAACAAACTGACGGCGGGGGATGATTTCACAATCACCGAAAACATAACGCAGGTCAACAAGACGGTGGGGTCAGACTTAAGTAGTGGGTCGCGATCAGCAGATAAGAATGTCAGTCAGCTTTTCACAAACTTCAATCAGGCAATAAACCTAGTCCCAACATTGGATATGGGTGCACTTGAAGGCGCACAGGAGTCACTTAAGTTAGCCCTCTCAGATTCTGAAGCAGATTTTGCTGAAGCAGTGGCTAAATTTAACAATCTTGCGGATGATGCTCCAGGTCTGAGGGTTGCAAATTTTGAGGCAGAAGTGACGGATCTAGCTACAGTTATTACTGCTCAGCGAAGTTTAAACCAAACAATAGAAGATAGAATATCTTTGCTGAAAAAGGCTGATGAGCTAGCACTCCCGGGTGAAATTGCCAGTGCCAGAAAGGAAGGCGCTGCATTGATCGCACTGCCTGATTTGATTAAGCTGGCGCGACAAGTAGAAGAGGCCACATTTCCTTTTCTGGAGCTTGAGGAAGCAGTTGTGCAGGTAGGGTTAGCATCTCTAATCACTGAGAAAGCGCTGAAAAAGGTTAATGGGGAATTTGTGGAATTTGATAAAGCAGTGTTCACCCCCACTCAAATAACAGACATGCTTGCTTTTCTTGGTAAGAAGAGGGCGGAACTGAAAGCTGAGATAGACGAGGGTATTCGGGATGCGTTTGATGCAGATAACGCAGATATTATAAGAGCAGTTGCGTCAGTGACAGACCCGATGATAGAAATGGAAGCAACGCTGGCTAGAATGAAAGCAAGGCTTGCTGAGGGCGATTCTATCGCTATGCTTGCGTTATTTGGCACGGACGACCCAGAAGTTGTGCAGGGTATTATAGCGGCTGTTGCCGCTGATATGAAGGAGGCTGGCAAGTCTGCCGAAGACCTCGGAAACACGCTTGGGGCGCAACTAAAAGATGCTGTTGTATCAACTGCCCATGCATTCACTAATGAATTCGTCAACTCATTAATTGAGGGGCAAAACGCTTTAGAATCATTTAAGAACTTTGCCAAAAGCATGGTGTCACAAATCATAGCTATTTTTATGCAGATGGCTATCGTGAATGAAATAATAAACAATGTGTTTGGTCTAACTGGAGCTAATAGGCTTTCAACAGCATCAGTCCCCAACCCAACGGCTACCAACGCTAGCGGCGGACATTTTGAGGGAGGTCGGGCAATGTTGGTTGGTGAGCGCGGCCCTGAGCTAATCATTCCCAACAGTGGCGGCACTGTAATGAATAACATGAATTCAAAAAATGCTATGGGCGGGGGGCAAACTATCATAGTCAACCAAAGCCTAAACTTCTCAACGGGAGTGGTCGGGACAGTAAGGGCTGAAATACAAAGAATGCTACCCACGATAGCTGAGGTATCCAAAGCAAGCGTATTGGATGCAAGCCGTCGCGGTGGAAACTACAGAAAGGGGTTGTTTGGTGCCTAGAATAATTGATATACCGACTAACGTGGGATACATAAGTTCTGACTTCTCATTGAATAGAACTTTGGGCGTAACAGTCTCGCCATTCTCAGGAAAACAGCGCACCCAAGAGTATGATGCGGTTTACTGGACAGGCAGGGTCACTCTCGCGCCAATGCGTAGAACAGAGGCAGTAGAGTGGCAGTCTTTCTTAATGGCCTTAGAAGGGCAAAAGAATTACTTTAGGATGGGAGACCCCGAGGGGAAGAACCCAAAAGGAACGTATAACGGAGAGACTATCCTTGCGGATGTTCGGGTGAATTCTGGAGTTAATGTAGAGTCTGTAACGCTATCGTGGTCAATTTCAGGCGGTTCCACCATTACCGCAGGGACAGCCATATTTGATGGTTTGGCGGCTGGTGATTACATTACAGTTAGCGGAGCTTTTAAAGAGCCCAATAATGGGACGTTCAAAATAGTCACAAAGATAAGCGATACGGTAGTGGTGACGGATGGGTATTTCAATGACTCCGTGGAAACTAGCACTGCAAGTTGCAAGGTTCGCCAGAACGTAAAAGGGTCATCGGCTCTTAGTTTAAAGGCATCAGGCGATAGCATAGTGGGAACCGTCAAAAAGGGTGATTATCTGGCGGTATACAGCGCGGCTTCTACCTCTGGTCAGGAGCAGAAAATATCTCAGCTTGTTATGGCCACTGCGGATGCGGTTGTCGTTGTGGTTGCAGGTCGGGATACTTACTCAATACCCATTCAGCCTAAGTTGAGAGCCAATCTTGTTGATGATTACGTCATAGGGTTTTCAAGCTCAGTCAACAAAGGATTGTTCAGGTTAGACTCCAATAATGCTGATTGGGCGGCAAATAATAATTCTATTTATAATATTGTATTCAGCTTCATTGAGGTTATGTAATGGCCACTAGATCGGGCATAGATGCAAAAGCGGCCATTAAATTAACGGAAGATAATCAGCATATTATTTTTGCCATCAAAGCTGAGTTTGATACTAGCACCCTACTCCTACATTCTGGTGGCGGTGATCTTGAGATAAACTCAGAAACCTATACAGGCGCAGGTACATTACTGGCAGTATCTGATATTGAGGACTCTAATGATCTAAAAAGCGCAGGGGTGACGTTCCAACTATCAGGAATGAACGCTACCGTTTTGGGCTATGCTGTATCAGAGAATTATCAAAATAGGCCAATCACCTTGTTTCTGGCGTTTGTTAGTGGTGGCACTGACCATGTTGATGGCGTTATGACTCTATACAAGGGTAGGATGGTTTCTACATCAATAACTGACTCACCCACTGATGGAGTAATGATAACCCTAATCACCGAAAACAGACTGCTAGACCTAGAGCGCCCATGCAATTACCGATACACTAAAGAGTCGCAAGTGGCTTTGGAAGGGAGTGGTGACACAGGGTTTGATGCGGTTGAGAAATTGCAGGATGCAGAGGTACTGTGGGGCAGGGGTTACGGTGGTGGAGGCGGCAGTGGCGGTCATGGTGGGGGTTTGCCCGCTCAGGTGCTTCCGGGTCTAAATTCAGATTGAGGATATAGCAATGGCTAAAAAACTCCCAGATTGGGAACAACGGTATCACGCATTCATGATTGAAAATAAAGATAGAAGTTTTCAATGGGGTGAGTGGGATTGTGTAAAGTTCGCAGATGCGGCGTTCAAGGCAATGACAGGCGAAGATTTAATTCCTGAAGAGCTAACATGGCACGATGAAGAAAGTGCTGGCGAAGCTATCAAATCCTATGGGAAAACACTCCAGCAAAGTATGGTCAAAGGCACCAAGCTCAAGGGCCTGAAGGTGATTAAAAAGGAATACATTTCAAAAGGCGATATTGTGGTCTTTAAGTTTGAAGGTAAGCAGGTCACTGGAGTCTGTGATGGTTTTGCAATTTTGAGCCCATCAGATAAAGGCTATAGTTTTAGGGGCAATGAGTTAGCTATAAAGGTGTTCAGAATAGATGGCTAAGGTAATTAAAGCGGCAATCATTGCCGTTGTTGTTGTAGTTATAACGGTTGCGGCAGTTATACAGTTTGGCCCAGCGGGCGTTCTTGTAACCCAAGGGATGTGGGGCGCGGCGGCTGTAACAATGTACCTGACGGCTTTTGTAGGCACACTAGTCGCTGGCGGCATAGGAATGCTCTCATCTAAAGGCATGGGGGCTAGTGGGGCGAACTTTGGAACTAAGGTATCAGCCAAGGCTGGAGCCGCGCCCAGACAGCTAATTTACGGCACAACTAGGGTTGGCGGCACCATCGTTAAAATGGATACGCGAGGCTCAAGCGGCAATATCTTATGTATGAGCATCGTTGTCGCAGGGCATGAATGCGATGGCTGGGACGACATATATTTTAATGAAACCAAGCTGACTCATAGCAATGCTACAACTAGCGGCGAGACAGTCTACACGGCAACGAATGCAAAGTTTTCTAACTCAGAAAATGCCCTTGCTTTTGGCGGCACTAGCCTAGCGCGGTGGACATTCCATGACGGCACCCAAGATGCGGTGGACGGGCTTGGCGCGGCAGGTAGTGCAGTAAGATACCCTTCATCATGCAAGCTATTGGGTTGCACTTATTTCTATATGGAGATAATTTATGACCCTGAAGATATGCCTAGTATGCCTAGCATTTGGTTCGTTATGCGGGGTAAAAATATATGGGACCCGCGAGCTAATAGCGGCAGTGGAGCCATATCAACCACCGACCTACAAAGACAAAACCCAGCCCTTCAAATTAGAGATTACTTATCTAATACCCTCTATGGTTTAAAGGCGTTAGATTCTGAGATAAACGACACCACAGGCGGGGGCGGTTTTCAATCAGCGGCCAATACTTGCGATCAAGATGTGACTTTGGCTGATGGTTCTACACTAGAGACCCGCTATACCTCTAACGGATTCTCAAATTTCTCAGCAAGTGGCTCTGGTTTAATTGAATCAATAACCACCGCTTGCGCGGGTAACGTCACTTATACCAACGGCAAATTTAATCTATTCGCTGGAGCATCTCAAACTCCAGCGTTGACTATTAATGACGACAATATTTTAGCGGCACCTAAAATTACAACCCAGTCTATGAGTGGGGAATTATTTAATTCTGTTAAATCCATATTCGTCAATAAGGACGACAATTACCAAGCATCCGAAGTGACGCAATACAACGGTACAGCCTTTCTTGCGGCTGATACCCCATCAGGTGAAGCATCGGCAAACTTTGCTCGCACCCTTGAACTTAAATATCCTTTTACTACCTCAGAAACGATGGCGCAACGGCTACAGAGAATTGGCCTTGAACATCAAAGGCAGTCAACTTCGCTGGAGGTTTTAACCTCTCTTGAGTTTATGAAAGCACAGCCTAACGACTGGATATACGTTACAAACTCTAGGCTAGGGTATACAAACAAAATATTTGAGATTCAGGGTATGTCCATGACGTTCCTTGAGAATGACGGGAACGTCTTTGCGGCCACCTCATTGCAGTTACAGGAGATGTCTACGGATGTGTTTGGGTTTGCCTACAATTCCTATTCAACGCCACAACCTAACGCGACAGCGCCAGATGTAGGCACTCTAGCTGTAGACCCCCCAACTATAGGCACACCAATACAGGTGACTAATGTTGAGGGCCAAACTGCCAAGATTAATATCAAAGTTGTTTGGACAAATGTAGTAGATAGCGCAATCCAAGGCACAGAGATACAGTTTAAGAAAAGCACGGATGCAGATTCTCTCTATGTGAGCGCTACCCTAGCAGGTAAGAGCCTTACTAGCGGGGAGATAGCGAACGTAACTGTAGGCATCATCTATAACATCAGAGTGCGTCACTTCACTTTTGATAACGTGTACAGCGTATATTCAAGTGTGGCCACTATTACGATAGCCCAGCCTGACACCATCAACGCTATTTCAGCAGGAACAATTACCTGCACAACTGACAAGCCATTTAACGTCCAACTGGAATGGGTAAACCCTGCCAATACTAATTTAAGAGCCGTTGAGGTTTACCTTGGGACGAACACAACATTCACTCCAGCAGAGGGTAATCTAGTCGGCACCTATTACGGTGATGTAGGCAAGAAAAAGACGGTGCTTATTGGAAAGTCTCAGGGTCTTGAATACGATTCAACAGACGATCCTAATTCTTATTATTTTAAACTAAGGGCCATCAACATCTACGGTAGCGCGTCCGCTTATTCCACAAGCCCAATAGCTAAGATTAAACAGGTTACATCCTACGATGTTGATGAACTAAGTGCAAACAAGTTGTCGGCGGGAACAATTGATGCTGATGTCATTACGGTGGAAAACCTAGATGCCAGTGAGATTAAAACTGGAAAGCTCACGCTATCAGGAAGCACCGCCGATGCAATTAGGCTTGGAAAGACTGATTATGAAGATTCCACTACAGGCGGTTTCTTTTTAGGCTTCACGGCTACAGGCACCATTGAGGAAGCGTTTTATATAGGCACAGCGTCAAACGGACTTCATTATACGCCATCAACAGGGCTGGTTATTAACGGCAGTATAAATGCAACCACGGGTGATATTGGCGGCATTATAGTGACCTCAGATTCTATATCGTCGCCCATATCCCCCAATACGACGGGTGCTTTCGGAAACTCAAATACAGGCTTTTATCTAGGCTCTGACGGCAAATTCAGTCTATCCGATAAGTTGACGTTTGATGGAAGTGCGGCAATCCCCCTATTGACCATTGAGGGTAATGTAGTAGCAAATAAAGTGACGGTAGGCACTGGGGCTAATTCGGCAACTATGTCAGGCGATGTTGAGGGTTCTAACCCTGTTAGGCGTTTCTATACTGGAGCTGATGCAGGGCCAAACGAATTCTATGTCAATTCAGATGGTAGCGTTCATGCCAGTGATATTTATCTTTATGACAGCAACAACAACCTCATTTATTCCAGTGCCACAGGATTTGAAGCCTTAGCATTGACTCAGATTGCCTCTGATTCTGAGGGCGTGAAGGTAACGACTTATTCAGAAGCCTTAGCTAATGACAGCGATGAAGTTGAAATAGTCATTTCACAAACCTCTACTTTAACAGTGAAAAGCATTAAGTCGGTATCCGCGTGGACAGGCGTGGGAGAGTCAAATACATCTGAGGCGGCGGGTATAACTGCGGCTGAAAATGAGATAGTTAATTCGTTTGATATGATGATTCGTTATGGTACGACTAGCGGATTTTCAATAAGTGAGGGAACGCTTGCGTCTACTGCTACGGCTGGCGCGGACAACTACACTCGGTACACAATGAACACCGATTACGTCAAAGATGGCGTTTTATGGTTCTATGACCCTGAACCCCCAGGAACATGGAGAGCGCGAGCAAACGTCAGGAACAACCATTTAGATGTGAATGCCAACGGACAGATTATTCTATCCGCTACCATCACAGATTTAGCCGCTGGCACTTATTACTTTAAGACCTTCATGCGCCCTAATGATGGCTCAGGATATAACACCGCATCCATCAAGGTCACTTCTTCGGACTCGCGAACCTTTGCCATAACAGACAACACAACAGATGGTGGATTCTTTGTTGATGGAGGTGCTTCTCAAACAGTAGGCGCGGCAGATATAACCTCTGTAAACATTACTACAGCGGCAAACAGTGGCCTTACAGGTGGCTCTAATCAGCTTACTGGTTCAGCTAACTTTACTCTGGCACTAAGCGCAGACCAAAGCCTCACCAATATGACTCTAAGTGGATATTTGCGTGGGCCAGCTACATTCACTATTGACCCAGCGGCTCACGGCGACGATACAGGCCTAGTCGTTATCGCGGGCAATCTGCAAGTTGATGGAACCACGACAACTATAAACTCCACAGTGGTTGAAATAGCAGACCTTAATTTCAAGGTGGCTAAAGATGCCGCTAATGCCTCTGCCGCTAACGGTGCAGGACTAACTGTAGGCGGTGCTGATGCTGAGTTAAAATACGTTGCAGTCGGTGACAAGTGGACAATGAACAAGCCGCTTGATATTACTGGCAACATTATTGTTAGTGGAACCGTAGACGGCAGAGACGTAGCAACAGACGGTACGAAGCTGGATACTATAGCTACAGATGCAAACAATTACGTCTTGCCATTTACAAACAACTCTACCAATTGGAATACCGCTTACGGCTGGGGCAATCATGCTTCGGCAGGGTATGGCGTACTGTCCGCATCACAATTATGGACAGGCATTAACCAGTTTAATACTCGCATTGAATTAGACGGAGATGGGGGTTGGGCTTACGCTCGCATGTTAAATGGCTCGTCAATCCTATGGGATATTGCCGCTAATCCAGCCGAGAACTCAAGCGCACTACAGTTTAGACCTTCAGGCAGTGCAACGAACGCAACGTTGATGTCTACATCTGGCAACTGGACTATGGGTGGTGATATTGACATCGTTAGCCATTCCTTAAAGATTTCAGGCACCACAGTAATAGATGCCAGTAGGAATATTATTGGAACCACCTTTAATGCATCAGGCGCAGATACTACCCCAGCAGGAACCGCCTTTGAAAACACGATGAAAAGCACCACATCTCGCGTTCTCTACCTTGACGGCACTGGTGGTTCAACATCGTTTTGGCAAGGTTCTGGGAACACCGCGCATTCAGCTATTGACACCAACGGAACGGTTCAAAGTTTCTGGTCTAATAATGGTGCTGGATGGCAACAGCAGATGCAGATTGGGCGCGGATATGTAAATCTTTTATATGATCTTCAAATGGGAGGCACCACAGTAATAGATGCCAGCCGTAACCTTACAAATATAGGAACGATTACCGCGACAGGCGCTGGATCTACTCCATATAACTTTTTAGGCACTTCAACGAGCCTAGTTTTAAATGTTGGTAATGCGACTCAAACATCATATTCTTCATTTATGATGACAACCAATGACGGCAATGCACAACTTTGGAAAACTGGGTCAGCATATAGTGCATGGGGAGGGGCTGACGCTCTCAATATATACAACTCAAATGGCAATGTATCGTTTCACCCTCAAGCGACTGCAAACGTATTACAGTTAACTTCAACAGCCGTAAATGCGAGCCAGCCCATACAAATGGGCGGCACCACAGTAATAGACGCTAGTAGGAACGTATCTAACGTAAACATGGTTAAGTTCCGCGAAGCTGGGTCATCTTTTTATATATCGCCAACAAACGCCAATACACTCAACGGACAGTATGACACCGCGACTGATGCGGGTGATATGTGGATTAACTACAGAGGGTACCAAGACGGCTGGTCATATTTCAGGGACTTCCGTATTGGTAATGGCAAAGGGACATGCCTTCTTGCTGTGGATGGCTCTGCCGCATCATTTGATTTTCAATCCTCATCCATTATCCAAATGGGCGGCACTACAGTCATTGATGCCAGTCGCAACATTACGGCAGGAACAGTAGCGTCATCTGGAGCAGTCACACTCAGCGTAGATACAACAGACGCGCTTAATTTTTCTGCAAATTCAACTACTGACGCTAGAGGCATTTCTTTCAATAACAGAACCGCTTTATCAGCAGACTACAATGATGGCTGGTTAAGGTTAAATCAACTGTCAGAGTTTAGTAATGGGATATATACCCCTGCTAATTTGCGCGTAGATGGGGTGATAACAACCTACGGCGGCTTGACTATTGGTACAGGTGTATTAAAAGTCGGCACCACCACAGTAATAGATGCCAGCCGTAACCTAACGAATATTAATGATGGTTATTTTGACGGCGGCAATTTAATCCTTGGTGATAAAGCGTATGCCGCTAGTGGCGATTATATAGGAATGA
>Ga0222654_1000390_pt1 | contig 30881 bp, 22 predicted proteins | sample AntAcemetagen421_FD_179805 | JGI IMG/M metagenome (GOLD analysis project Ga0222654, IMG submission 179805) | Saline water microbial communities from Ace Lake, Antarctica - #421 | ecosystem: Environmental > Aquatic > Non-marine Saline and Alkaline > Saline | place: Antarctica: Ace Lake...
TTCTCGGTGAGTTTGATAAGTCAATTATTGAACTAAAGCAATCCCCCTGCCCCCCTTTACTAAGGGGGAATAATGACCCACCCTGCCTACCGCAGGCAGGCCCTAGCCCCCTTGCCAAGGGGGAATAACGTCATTCAGAAGGAGCCCAAAAGGCGACTGAAGAATCTCCTAAATGGCATACGAAAACGTGCAGTGATAAGGAGATTGCTTCGTTACATGTTTTGCTCTCGCTCAACACGCTTCGCGCAATGACGGTAAGTTGAAGCTTAGAACTTGAGGCTTATAGCTTACGGCTCTCCCCCGTTTTCTGATTACCCAATAACTGATTACCTTAAGGCCAAAGCTTCAACCAACATGAGAAACCTCCTACTCGGCCTTTGCCTGCTCTTACCTACCTTTTCTTTAGCTCAAGGCGACATCAAATACAAAGAATACTCCTACACCGAGTTTTTTCGGATGATTGAAGCAGAGGAGGACACAATCTTTAGACTAGAAAATGCACTGATCAAGTATGATAGCCTCACAGACGAAAGGTTTCTACTCAATGAGGAGAGTGAAGAAGATGAACGAGGTAATTATTACATAAACGCTAGTCGTACTCTTACAGACAGTCTATTTATTAACATTCCCTTAGCACTCAATAACGTTCAGTTTCAATCTTTTACAGGTAACTACGATATTGATGTTACGAAAGGGCTATGGGATAGTGATATTGCCGGCTTTTACCTCGTCTCATTTGAAGAAGAAGTAACCTTTACCGACACTTCCATTATCCCTATTTGGAACTGCAGTTTTAAAAAACAAGCCACCTTCAGAAGCACTGATAAGCTCCAGCAAATAGCCTCTTATTTAGATACGGCAACTCAATTTGAGCTTGATCTCGAAGGGGGGCTTAGTTTTATTTTAACTGAAGATGGTATTCAAATCAATAATTCATTGTTTAAGGATTATTTATCGATTTCTCTAACTATACTTTATGATGAAAACGAAAGATCCCCTCAAATGGTCAGTCTTTCAAACATAGACGTCCGAAAAAGATTAAGTGTGAGATTATCGTATATGGAATCTTTTCTGCTTCGGCAATCATCTTTTAACAAAAGGGATGATGGTATTTATACTGATATTATGCTCGGCTTCATAACTGATTGGTCTATCACCGACAATAACTCTGACAGTGGCCTAAACTTAGAGGTAAGAACAGGCAACGAAAACAAGGCAGGGAAAATCCTTGGAAATTCGTTTAAGGCTGCTGTCCGTGCATCTTTCATCAACGACTATGGTCGTTCGCAAAATGAATCCATACTTAAATCACATTGGCAGATTGATTGGGGACAATGGTATAATAAAGTCATTACTGAGAATGGGAGATGGGATTATATTGAAGCTCAACGAACCGCCTATCGAGAAGAAAACGGTTTAGATATACCCTTCAATGACCCGAAAATTAGAGAAATATCACGAAAGGCTATAAATGTAGAAGAGTATAAAAAGACTATTGCTACCAGCCTCCCTTTGGCTTATTTGGCTGAACGGAAAATGAGGGTGGCATTTTTAAAGCACTATCGAGAACTAATGGATCAAGTGAATGTAAACTTGGTCTATTTAGAACTCAAAGATTTGGAGACTTTACAATTGGCTGGCCAATATCATCAAAATCCTAATTTTGAGAATTTCTTCACTTGGAAAATCAATCAGTTCTTGAAGGTGTTCTCTGCCTATGGTACACGACCTGCCAAAGCCATTGTCTTTTCCATGTATGTGATCATTGCCTTTGCGTTTATCTACCTCTTCTTCCCTAACCACTGGGACAGCCATGGGAAAAATCGAATTATTGACCGGTTTAGCTTTTTCCTTAAATACATGAAGCAAGACGCAGGCATGCATGATGTTTACCTAGAAGAAAAACAAGGAGATATTCTCGCCTACAACGATTACAAACAGCTCATTGAAAGTTCAGGCAAAGAAGTACCCAAATTCTTTCAAGCCACTGCCCTACCCATGTACAAATGGGCCATTTCAGGGACTAAAATGACTGCTGCATTTCTAAGCAGAGTTGATGTTATGAAAGGCACTTGGAGTGAGCTACCAGCGTCTAAACGTGTGTGGAAATCTATTTTATTGACTTCTGCCTTCCTAATTGCCCTGACCTACGACATCTTCATCAAAATGCTGAATGCACTAATGCTGAGCATCAACACCTTCACGACCCTCGGCTTTGGAGAAATTCCTATCAAAGGCTTACCCCGTTACTTGGCGATCATTCAGGGATTTATCGGTTGGTTTATGTTGACGATTTTCTCAGTGAGTTTAATTTCTCAATTGCTGAACTAAGTTCATCGGGGCACGTCATTCTGAGGGAGGTACGACCGAAAGAATCTCCTCAATGAATAACGAATATGTCAAGCGATAGTGAGATTCTATCGGTCGATCAATTCTCTACCGAGAAGTGATCTTACTCAGAATGACGGCAAGCGATTGATTTCCTGATTCACCATTTCCTGATTAACTTATGCCCAAGCTTCAAACCAAATGAAAAATCACCTTACCCTTCTAATAATAGCCGCAGTGCTTAGCTGCACTACTCAACCCGAAGTATTTACACTAGATGAACTACCCATGGCTATTCCCACCAAAGGAAATACGTGGATAGAAGGTTTAAACTCCAAGCAAGACAGACAACTACTTAACAACGGAGTGAAAGATTGGAACCCGAAGGACGGCTCGGCCAAGACCTATTTTTATACCGAAGCCACAGGCCAAATCAATATCGGTTTGATGGCAAGTGCGGATGTTGCCACTACGATCAATGTCACCTTCAATGGCAAAAGTCAAAAAATCAGCATCACTAGTCCTGAACTCAACTTGGTTTCCATCGGCAGCTTTAATATCAAAAAGCCGGGCTACCACACCTTAGCGATCAGTAGCGATGAAGAAAGCGCAGGAGTCGATATTTCTGAAGTACGCATTGGTGGAGCAGCAACCGAAAGCACAGTTTACTATGCCAAAGAGGACTTCTACTGGGGACGAAGAGGTCCATCTGTACATCTTACCTACCAAGTGCCTGAAGCGGCTTCAGATGTGCTCTATTTCTATAATGAAATTGAAGTTCCCGAAGGAGAAGACGTACTTGGAAGCTATTTTATGGCCAATGGCTTTGCCGAAGGTTACTTTGGTATTCAAGTAAATGGACCAGAAGAAAGAAGAGTACTCTTTTCTGTTTGGAGTCCTTTTAAAACGGATAATCCAAAAGACATCCCCGAAAACCAGCGCATTAAAATGTTAAAGAAAGGTGAAGGCGTTTATACAGGCGAGTTTGGCAATGAGGGCTCAGGTGGGCAGAGCTACCGCAAATACATGTGGAAGGCTGGCTTAAAGTATCGTTTTCTTTTAAAAGCAAAACCTTCGGGCAATAACAGCACGGACTACACGGCCTATTTCTTTGCTCCTGAAATCGGTCAATGGGAACTCATCGCTTCTTTTAGAAGACCTCAAACCAACTCCTATGTACAAAGACCCCATTCATTCCTAGAAAACTTCCATACCGAAACAGGTAATCAAACAAGGAAGGGCATGTACTCAAACCAATGGGTATACGATACAAACGGCCAGTGGCACGAAATGACCACCGCTAAGTTTACCGCTGATGCTACAGCCAGAAAAGAGTCTAGAATGGACTATGCTGGAGGAGCCGAGGGCACTGCTTTCTTTATGAAAAACTGTGGTTTCTTCACCGGTTGGACACCAATAGATACTATGATTAATCGTGAACCTTTGGGCTTAGCTCCGGAAATTGATTTTAGCTTACTGCCTTAGAATCTTGACACATAATGATCCCTAAGTTGTTAACAAACCAAGGGCTCATCACGGCTATGGGGAGCTAAGATCATTTACGTTTCACATTAGAAACCGATGGCTTTATCATTGATTTTAATATATTCAGTAGTCAATCAACCAAAACCGTATGAAACTATCTCTAATCACCGTCCTCCTCTTCTTTGGCCTATATACCTCCGTTCAAGCGCAAGACAACCTCTTTCCTGTAATCAAAGGTTATGGAGCCGTTGTCCCTGTGCCTTTCGAAACAGAAAAGCCTGATCCTACGAGCGAATATAAACTCATATATGAATTATCTTTTAGGTATGACGACAAGGCAAAGTTCTATCGTGGTTTAGAATATGCTGCACGAATTGTGAATGCACATGCCTACGCAGGTGTACCCAAAGAAAACCTAAAGATGGTCATCGTGATATCAAGCGGTGCCACACCTTTAGTGATTAATAACGAAGAGTATAATAAACGTTTTGAAGCAGACAACCCCAATGCCGAAGTACTTGACAAGCTCTTGGCTGCTGGTGTTAAAATTGTTGTTTGCGGACAATCCATGGTAAAACAAGACATCGTGCCAGGCCAAGTACATACAGGAATTACCCTAGCGGCTTCAAGAATAACAGCTACCTCTGACCTGTTGAATAAAGGCTATCACATTTTCTAAGACTCCCGCATGATCTTCCTCCTAAGAAAATTAAGACAGTCCCTCCTGGCACAAGGAAAAACTACGCGCTATTTAGTCTATGCCATTGGCGAGATTCTACTTGTAGTAATAGGAATCCTAATAGCGCTGCAAGTAAATAATTGGAATCAGGAACGCCAGGCGGCTATCAAGGCCAAAAACTATCATCAGAGAATTATTGAGGATTTGGATATTTTTATTTCTGAAACTGAGAATACAATTAATCGCGCCATATATATCAGAAAATTAATTCTTCAGACTAATGATATGCTTGAAGCCAAAAAGCTTCCTGAAGATAAAATTCAGGACTTTAAAAGTACACTTCGTCTGTATTATCAATTACCCTATCGATACCCTGCTATTTCCACCCTCACCGAAATGAGAAGTAATGGAGAGCTTGAGTTATTGGAAAATCTTGATTTAAGAAAAAAGCTAATACTATTGGAGCAAGAAATTCTGTCTGCTGATGAAATCTTATTGATGATGGGACATCAAGCCACTAATCATATGTTTTATGTGGACCAATATGTGCAATACATTCCAGATACGAGTATAATTTCGACTGATAGAATTAATACAGACATAAAGGCAAACTTTGAAGCGATGGCAAATGATGAGAAGCTCATCAATTATCTTTCCAGATTTTCAGTTCAATGGTCCCATCATATAATGTTCTCCCGAGACTTGAACGGTTCTACAATCAAACTGAGGGATGAACTGAAGAAAAAACAAGAAAATTTTAATAAATGATCACCTTCTTCCGAAAAATTAGAATACAACTCATGAATGAAAATAAAATCTCCAAGTACCTGCTGTATGCCGTTAGCGAAATTTTGTTGGTGGTCATCGGGATTTACATTGCCATTCAATTCAACAATTGGAATGAAGGAAGAAAGGATCGTAAAGTTGAATACCAATACTTCTACAACTTGAAGAATGATCTGAATGCAGATCTTGAAGGCTTGGACAACATGATTGAATTATCTAAAACAAAGGTGAGCGCTGCCCAAGATATCAAACAGAACTCAGACCTGATGCGAGTCGGGTCACTTTACGAATTCAATCAGGATTTGCAAGACTTGACCTTTGTAAATGAGTTTCGCCCAAATGACAACACCTACGAGGAAATGAAGAGTTCTGGACATTTCAGCACACTTAACAATGATGAGCTCAAACTAAAGTTGATGAATTTGAAAAAAACCTATTCAGATATTGCTGCTTCTCATGAGCATATCAGGAATGATTATGATGTATTTCTTGAAGACCTGATGCATCACATCGATTTAGGTAAGTACTACGACCTCAGTAAGTCCGACATTCCAAACCTAAAGCTGACGTATGATTCGGCCTATATCGAAAGTCACAAAGGTATTATGGAGAGTGAAGTACGTGATCTATATAAAAACAAGGTATTCCTGAACAACATATACCTACTCGAAATCAACTACACCTTTATCTCTGATATTTTCAAAAACACCAAAACACAGATTAATGAGATCATTAATGTTTTAAACCAAGAATTAAACATCTCGAAATGATCACCTTCTTCCGCAAAATCCGCAAACGCCTTATGAGTAAGAATAAAGTAACTCAGTATCTAGTGTATTCTCTTGGTGAAATCATGCTCGTCATGATCGGCATTCTCTTAGCACTCGCGTTAAACGAATGGAATAGTCAGCGAAAGAACCAAGAATACCTTTCGGTGATGCTTCAAGAAGTTCATAAAGACCTCAAGAGCGACCAATACTTCCTGTATTCTGGTATTGAAGCGCGACAAAATTATGCCGAAAAAGGCCTTGCAACTATGATAAGGATGTTACACGCAGGACCTAAGGCTTCCTTAGATAGCGTAGGCGATGGTTATGCCAAAATGAATGCCAGTTTTCAATTAACGACTACTTCTGGCAGCTACGATGCATTAAAGGCAAAAGGGCTTGAAATCGTTCAAAACGACAGCCTTCGGCTTTCTCTTTTCGATTTTTATGAGACCATTATTCCACGTACTTTGGTATTTATTCATGGCGGAGATGAAAATCGAAATAAGGAGGTAAGAGCACTTGAAGATGAAATATTAACTTATCAAACCTACGAGGAAGAAGATGGGTGGATAAGGATATCGTCAAGGTTGAAAGATGAAAATCTGATACATAGTCAAACCATGTACAAGATTGTCAACCTAATGGAAGGTAGTATCCGATCAAAAAGGTTTCGAATAGAAGGTTTAAAAGGACGTTATGCAAATTTAAGCTCGCTCATAGAAGAAGAATTGACCAAGAGATCAATTCCTTTTACCACTTTAGATTCCGCACGATTAACTCCTGACTTCTGATGATTAGCTTATTCCGTAAAATCCGTAAAGATGGCATGAAACAAAATAAAGTCACTCGCTACTTGGCATACTCCATTGGAGAAATACTGCTCGTTCTTATAGGGATTCTTATCGCGCTAGAAATCAATAATGCCAATGAACGAGGCAAAGCCAGAGCATATGAAGAAAAAATGCTTATTGAGGTTAAAACGGCTTTAGAGCAAGATTTAGATTTTTTCGAAAATCATCTCATTGGGTTCAGAAATCGTGAAGCCGCCAAAGCTGCAGCATTTTTCAATCAATATTACCTCACCAAACAAATCAACAAAGACTCCATCAGGTTTCATTTTAGGAACCTAGATTTTGGTTTTCAAATATCTTATAATCGCGGGCCATATGAAGCTTTAAAGAGTACAGGATTGGATAAGGTCTCAAATGATTCACTGCGGAGTGTAATGATCCATGTTTATGACTTTGTTTATCCAAGATGGAAAGGCTTAATAGAATCGCAGCAAATAGAAAACGCTGCCATTATGCAGCAACTCAAAGGATCTATGATGAAAGCTCAGGGATATGAGGTTATAGATGGCGAGGTGGTACATGCTGGGCCGTCTTTGGCAAGTATTGATCAAATTGACGATGACCAATTCATTAGACTTGTTGGCTTAGCCGAATATGAAGCAAGTTCCCAGAGAGGAAGACTCAGTAGATTACCGCCCTACATGAGAAAATTGATTGGAATGATTGAGACTGAAGTTCAGTGAAAAATCCGTTAAATAGATAAGGTCATTGCAAGGGAGTTATGAGCGATAGAAGTTTGATTTCGAAATTGTTAAACTAAAGCAATCCCCTGCCCCCTTTACTAAGGGGGAATAACGTCATTCAGAAGGAGCCCAAAAGGCGACTGAAGAATCTCCTAAATGGCATACGAAAACGTCCAGTGATATGGAGATTGCTTCGTCTCATGTTTCGCTCTCGCTCAACACGCTTCTCGCAATGACGGTAAGTTGGGAATGACAGTAACTTGAAGCTTGGAACTTGAGGCTTAAGTCTCGGCTTGAAGCTAGTGACTTTCAGCTAGAAGCTAATTTCTACTTCATCTTCGCCCATCTAGCTTTTAGCGTCTCCATTGACTCGTTTAAAGTCTTAATAGCCTGAACAGTTTGTGATGTCGGTTGTACATCCGCTGCCTGCACCAAGTTCATCATAAAGAGGAACTTCTGCTGTAAGCCTACTAAGGTTTCTCTGTTGGCATCTGTTTGACGAATGCTTCCATACATGGTATCTGGATCGCCAACGCTTCCATTTCCTCGCAGCGCGCTTTGGGCGCTTGAAGGATTCCTTTTGTCATCAATCGCTTCTACTATAGATTGTAACTGGTGATAAGCATCGTAGCAGGTCTTACTCAATTCAGTCTGCAGCTGTAAAGCACCCTCCGTAATAGTCACCCGTGGGTCCATCTTTATGGTCAAGGGCCTTTCGGTAGACTTCCCAGCAGCAGTTAATCGCACACGATAGGTTCCAGGTGTCACAAAGGGGCCATGCGGTCCACTAGGTGTATTTTTATACACCGCAGCAATCGAAAATTGCCTGCTAGCCCCTCTTGGCGGCTCATGCCTTAAATCCCAGACAAAGCGATGATGACCTTGAGCTGTACCCAAGCTTTGTTGTGGCCTGATCCAATAAGTCGGATGCGCCATTGTAGTAGAATCAAGCACCTCTGGCTTATCATCACTAGTGTAAGTTCTAATCACATTGCCTTGTGCATCCATGATTTCGAGCTTCACTGTCTTTACATTTTTATTCAGCTGATAATCTAAAATGGCTCCGTCTGGCGGATTCTGCCCAGTAGGTTCTTCTGGTGGCAATGGCGTATCAGAAAACATGTTCCAGCGTACGCGGTACGTATCCGAAGGCGAATACAAAAAGGCACCATTTCCTCTGGACTTTGCCAACTCTCTTAGGGGCGCAATATTATCTAGAATCCAAGCAGATCGGCCATGGGTACCAACCACCAAATCATCTTCATGAATTACTAAATCACGAATAGACGTAGCCGGCATATTGTTACGTAGCGACTGCCAGTTTTCGCCATCATCAATAGAGAAATAGACCTCACGTTCAGTACCTGCATAGAGTAACCCTTTTTGCTTAGGGTCTTCGCGAACCACGTTCACCGAACCATTGGGATTCATGCCCTTGGTGATCAAGTCCCATGATTTACCTCCATCTCTCGTTCGATAGACATAAGGCGTCATATCATCCTTACGGATCGCATTGATGGCGATGTAAGCCGTATTTACGTCAAAGTGACTTGCGTCAATTTGAGACACCTTATCCCAGGTACTCATGGCTGGTGGAGTTACTTCTGTCCAGTCACCACCACCGTTTTTCGTTAGATGAACGCGCCCATCATCCGTACCAGCCCAAATGGTCTGAACATCGACAGGAGAAGGTCCAATGGAGTAGATCACCCCTCTTCTCGCCATGGTCTCCATTTCCTTGGTTTTGTAATCTCCTACACTAGCAGGAACTTCAGGTTGTTCATAAGTAAGGTCTGGGCTAATGATCTCCCAGCTTTGCCCGCCATTCATGGTCTTCCACATCACGTTAGTGCCAAAGAGCAACATATTGTCATCTGCAGGGTGAAAGAGCAAGGGCATAGTTCTGACAAAACGATACTTTCCAGAACGTAAGGCCTCTGGTGCTACGTTAGTAGACTGACCTGTTTTCTTATTGAAGCGCATTAAGCGACCGCCATAAATGATATCTGAATTCTTTGGGTCTGGTGCCACGTAAGCGTATTCATCTGAACCTACCCCCATAAACTCTCGGAAACTGATTTGCCCACCGTTTCCGCGGCTAGCCACACCTATAGCGCCACTTTCCTGTTGGCCGCCATACACCCAATAAGGGAAGGCATTGTCGGTTGATACGTGGTACAACTGCGTTGTCGGTTGGTTGTACCAAGAGCTCCATGTACGGCCTGCGTTTACGGTGATGACAGCTCCTTGATCGGCCACAAAGAGCATAATATCTGGGTTGATCGGGTTGATCCAAATGCGGTGGTAATCATCTCCTCCTGGTGCCCCTTTCAGCGAAGACCAAGTCTTTCCGCCATCGGCAGAAGTATAAGAAGCGACATTGGCCACGTAAATTCGATCTGGGTTTTTCGGGTGAATTTTTATCTCTGCAAAGTCTCCTCCTCTTCCCCAAAGCCTTCTGTTTTCATGTACCAAAGACCAGCTTTCACCTGCATCGGTACTCTTGTAGATTCCTCCATTTTGTCTGGCATCTACGACAGCGAACATGAGGTTGGAGTTGCTTGGTGCAATGCCCACCCCTATGCGACCTAAACCTTGTTCGGCACCCGGAAGACCTTTTGTAATCTTACGCCAGTTCTCTCCACCATCTGTGCTTTTATATAGCCCACTGTTCGGACCCGAGAATTTCGCATTCTCCCAAGGCCCTTCTTGGTGTTCCCACATATCGGCAAAAAGGATGTCTGGATTATTCGGGTCGAACTCTACTTGAATAGCGCCTGTATGCTCATCGATGTAGAGAACTTTCTTCCAAGTCTTGCCGCCATCGACTGTTTTGAAAACGCCTCTTTGCTCATTCGCTCCATAAGGATGGCCTAAACCCGCAACGATGACAATATCAGGATTAGTCGGATGAATGATCAACCGCCCTACCTGCTGCACGTCTTTCAGACCGACATGCTTCCACGTCTTTCCGCCATTGATACTTTTGAAGATACCATCGCCTACGCCTAAATCAGGTCGATGAAGCCCTTCGCCACTGCCCACATAGATAATATCAGGGTTGCTGAGCGCAACAGCGATATCTCCCACTGAACCAGTTGGTGCATCATCGAAAATGGGAAACCATGTACGACCGTAGTCATCGGTTTTCCAGACACCTCCATTATTGACCCCCATAAAGAATACATTCGGTTGTGATGGAATACCAACGCCTCCTACTGTTCTACTGGCTCTAAATGGACCAATCATTCGGTAATCAAGGTTTTGATAGGCCGATGACGGGATCTGCTGTGCAGAGAGAGTCGTTACGCAGAAGACTAAGAACAAGGACAGGTAAGTACGATAACTTGAAAGGCTAGCCATAAGGTTGAAGAATGTTTATACGAGTTTACCGATAATGCCCGATAAAACCAATGGGGAAATAGTATTGAGTCGGGAGTATTGGGTATTGAGTATTGAGATGTGTGATGTACGGAAATTCAACATTCATCATTCACAATTCAACACTCATTCACAATTCCTGATTAACTTATCCCCAATCTTCAACCCATATGCGATACCTACTCTTAACTTTTGTCCTTTTTCTCCCCGTCCACTCCTTCGGACAAGATGACCTTCAACTGAAAGAATACTCTTTCACAGAATTCTTCCAGATGATAGAGGATGAAGAAGATAGCCTATTCACCTTAAATGGAGCGGTAATCAAACTTGACACGATTACGGATAAAAATTACTTGAGCGAAATATTACTACAAGGCATTGGAAATTTCGAACCACTAAGGAAGGACACTATCCTCATTAAAAAAGCCCTAAAACTAGAAAATGTATTCTTTGACCCAACTTTGTTTTCTGGACAGAAATACAAAGGCATATTAGATAGAATCATATTTCAAGAGGCCGTGGAAATGATCAATGTCACTGGTTACTTTCATCACATTGACTTCAAAAAATTCACCAGAATTAGCATTAATGAGGAGCTGGAGAAATATCAACAACTCTTACCACAATACGCAGGTAGCTGGACACAAATCAAGTATTCCACTTTTAACCGCATTAATGTCATTATGAATAACGCACAAGGCCAAAAGAATGGACTTGTCATGAGAATTGAAGAATGTGACTTTTATGGAAATGGAATAAGCCAGTTTGCTCCAAAATATCTTAGAGATTTTACTCTTTCAAAAAACAAGTTTTATGGTGAGGACTTGGGTATAAGCTTTGGATTGTCGGATAGTGAAACAATTGTTATATCTGATAACGATTTTGGAGACAACTATGTCGAACTCTACATTAGAAAGGGAATTGAAAACAGTCTAAGTTTTACAAGAAACAAAGTGAATGTACCGGCACCTATTTTTATTTCAGATTCTCCGCAAGATGTAAGAATAGATTGGGAACAATTCCAATCTGGTATTTTGGACGGGGCAAGCTATTATGATTTTCAGATTGAAAGGTTTGAAATCTCGAAACGATCTACAGGATCTCTCAATGCATCTTTAACTGAACCAGAAAGTTATAATCCATACCTCGATTCAATCAGATTTCAAGAAACTAGATTCTATAAAGGAGAAATGCGGCTACTAGGCACCCTAAACTCCATTTATAAGCGTCAACACGATACTGAGTCGGCAAACGCCAGTTATATCACCCTTAAAGATTTAGAAACAGCTCGATTGAAATACTTATATGGCCAGAATCCTTCCTTCGATACTTTCTTTGAATGGAAGGTCAATCAGTTTTTAAAGACCTTTTCTGACTATGGTACACGTCCGGCTAAAGCCATTACCATGTCTGTCTATGTAGTATTCATTTTTGCTTTGATCTACCTTTTCTTCCCTAATCATTGGGATAGCCATGGAAAGAATAGAATTATTGATCGTTTTAGCTTCTTCCTCAAATACATGAAACGCGATGCTGGAATGCATGATGTTTACCTGGAGGAAAAGCAAGGTGATATTCTGGCCTATGACGATTACAAACTATTGTTAGAGAGCTCTGGAAAAGACGTGCCCAAATTCTTTCAAGTCACAGGATTACCGCTGTACAAATGGGCTATTTCAAGTACCAAAATGACAGCAGCGTTCCTTAGCCGAGTAGATGTTATGAAAGGTACCTGGAGTGAGTTGCCGCAATCAAAACGAATCTGGAAATCCTTTTTACTGATTTCTGCTTTCTTAATTGCCCTCACCTACGACATCTTCATCAAAATGCTGAATGCGCTCATGCTCAGCATCAATACGTTCACGACCCTTGGCTTTGGAGAAATTCCGATCAAAGGACTGCCCCGTTACTTGGCCATTATTCAAGGGTTTATTGGTTGGTTTATGTTGACCATCTTTTCGGTGAGTTTGATAAGTCAGTTGTTGAATTAACCCACCCCTAGCCCCTCCAAGGAGGGGAATGGATAGTGCATAGAAAGGAAGGAAAAAGAGAAACGAATACTCCATCGTAAAAGTCCCCTCTTGGGAGGGGATAAAGGGGTGGGTCCCAAGAAGCACTAAACACCCATTTCCTGATTCCCCAATTCCTGCTTAACTTATAACCAATCTTCAACCCATATGAGAAACCTCCTACTCGGCCTTTGCCTGCTCTTGCCTACCCTCTCCTTTGCTCAAGATGCTTCTGAATATCGTGTCATACCATCAATCACCGACTGGATAGAGGAAATCAATAATTGGCCAGACACCATATACAAGGTTGAGAATATCAAGGTCATTATTGACATTAAAAAGGACTCTCTTATAGCTGAGAACTATTTAATCAGACAAGGCTCACTAGAAGAAGTTGCGGCCACGATTAATAAACCACTTGACATAACTCGCTTAATTATTGACAATGATTTTGGTAACAGTGCTAATAACGGGAATTACGCTTTAAAGAATATTCGCTTTAAAGAGTCTGTTGACATACGGGATTACCAAAGCCTAGTGTTGCATTCATCGAATTTGGTTTTTGAAAAACGACTCGCCATCACTGACCAAAAGCGCTATACTTATTTTAACTTTTGGGACTGTGAATTTGGTGAGAGCGTGGGTTTATTTGATTTTGAAGAGTCTTCGGCCATAGGACTTTTTAGCTGCGTAGTGCAGGATTATTTACAAGTAACAAGAACGCCTGGTAGACCTGACATAAGAATAGAAAGGACTGAAATACCAAGACTTTTGATGCCTGGAAGTTACATTACCTTGTTGACAATCAGAGATTCGAAAATTGAAGAAATCAGTCTGCCACGTGTAAATTTTGAAACAACCGCTCATCTCATAAACAATGACATTCAATCCATTAATATTTCTGGAGCTGTTTTGCCTGCGAATAATACCTACATGCCATTTGAACAAGTCAACGGAAAGATTTATGTACAAGCCTTCTCATCATCGAACCCTAATGCAAATAAATATTTTGTAACTGACAGTATGAATTTTGACCAAAAGGAAGAATATGACCTTTTGATTGGGTCATATAAATTGCTTCAAGATAGGTATCAGAAAAGAGGAGATCAGGATAGTTATAATGCCGCTTACGTGGAAATGAAAAATATAGAGACCAGAAGATTGGCCTTTTTATATAGCAAAGACCCAAATTTCAACCGATACTTTACTTGGAAGATTAATCAATTCCTGAAAACCTTTTCTATGTATGGCACTGAACCTGCCAGGTCTATCATTTTTTCACTTTACGTCATCTTCGGTTTTGCTTTGATCTACCTTTTCTTCCCTAATCATTGGGACAGTCATGGAAAGAACCGCATCATAGATCGTTTTAGCTTTTTCCTAAAGTACATGAAAAAGGATGCTGGAATGCATGATGTTTACCTGGAGGAAAAGCAAGGCGATATTCTGGCCTATGACGATTACAAACTATTGTTAGAGAGCTCTGGAAAAGACGTGCCCAAATTCTTTCAAGTCACAGGATTACCGCTTTACAAATGGGCTATTTCAAGTACCAAAATGACAGCAGGGTTCCTTAGCCGAGTAGATGTTATGAAAGGCACCTGGAGTGAGCTGCCTACTTCTAAAAGAGTTTGGAAGTCTACTTTACTGATCACTGCTTTTCTGATCGCCCTGACCTACGACATCCTCATCAAAATGCTCAACGCCCTGATGCTCAGCATTAACACCTTTACTACCCTAGGCTTTGGAGAAATTCCAATTAAAGGGCTGCCCCGTTACTTGGCAATTATTCAGGGTTTCATTGGTTGGTTTATGTTGACCATCTTTTCGGTGAGTTTGATAAGTCAGTTGTTGAATTAACCCACCCTGCCTACCGCAGGCAGGCCCTAGCCCTATTCTTGCAGCATGCAGGCTCCAAGGAGGGGGATAAAAAAGAACGTCATCCCGGGCTTGATCCGGGATCTCCCAAATGGCAATCGAAAACTAATAAGGGGATTCCCGTCTACACGGGAATGACTATAGTGGATGGAATGACGGGTAATGACGCTCGAAGCTCACGGCTTGATGCTAGCAGCTCATCAAATTTCCTGATTCCCCAATTCCTGATTAACTTATCCCCAATCTTCAACCTTATGAAACGTTTCCTTACCCTAGCAGTACTTATACTACTCACCACATTCTCATCCTTTGCCCAAGAGAACACTGCATTAAAACACATTTCCTACACCCAATTATTTGAGCGAATTGCTGCAGAGAAAGACACCGTCTTTAGACTAAGCAATACTATCATTGATTATAATCCAGCAACGGACAAGAAATTCAGCCATACTTTTGACTTCGAGAGCCAAGCCAGCTCGTTTGAACGTACGGACACCATCGTGGTCAACAAAGCATTAGACTTTGAAAATGTGCAATTCACTAATCGGTTTGGAGGAACTAGAGTTAGTTTGAATCATATCAAATTCCTTAAACCAGTTTTATTTAACAATACACTAGCAATACACTTCAGGCATTGCAAGTTCGAAGAGACCGTGTTTATTAATTCACGCAACCCGTTAAAATCAGCATTAAACTGGTTAGTAACAGAAGAAAACCTATCTAACCCAGCAGTGGCCTTTGAAGACAGTCATCTAGAGAAATCATTAGACCTTCAACTAGGCAGCCGCGATTTCCCTTCAAGGACTCAAACCTTTGTGACTGCGTGCATAATAAAACTAAACAATGATGACCAGTCATTCATGCTTTGGACCGATCACATCTTTTCCAATGGGGTTGATAACAATAAATTTATTGGCAAAGGAAATATCCAAGTCTGGGCTTTTGGAACGGAGCTATTTACCATATATGATAACGATTTCTCTAATCAAAAGGTAGAAATCAGAAAGATAAGGAGTATTGGATCTGACAATTTAGTCATCGAGGACAACAAATTCGATCAGCCCGTTACACTTGAATTTGATGTAATTTCCAATCAAAGCTCAATTTTTTGGAATCAATTCCAACCAGGCATCATTTCAAATTATGGCTATGCTTCTTATGTAAGAAATGTATTTCAAAATGACAGTACTCAGGGCTATTTCAACATACTTAGAGATCCAGCGACAGTTTCTGAATACCAAAAGACAGCGAGTATTGAATTCGGAAGTGCATTTAAGGAAGAAATAAAGTTAAGAGGGCTACTTTTTGATTTATATAAAAGACAGCATGACTCGGAGAACGCCAATGCTGCCTATATCAACCTTAAAAACCTAGAGACTGCGAGACTTGGCTACCTATACACACAAAACCCATCTTTCGGCTCTTTCTTTAAGTGGAAGGTTAATCAATTCTTAAAAGTCTTTTCCGATTACGGAACTGAGCCCTCAAAGGCCATAGTATTTTCTGTCAATGTAATATTTCTCTTCGCGCTGATTTACCTCTTTTTCCCCAACCACTGGGACAGTCACGGGAAGAACCGAATTATGGATCGCTACCGGTTCTTTTTGAAGTATGTGAACAAAGACTCCGGTATACATGAGGTTTATTTAGAAGAACAAAAACACGAATTACTCAATGCCGAAGACTTTAAAACTTACTTGCTAGAACAAGGCAAAACAGCGCCTAAATTCTTCATGGCTACTGCCCTGCCCCTTTACAAATGGTCAGTCGCGGGCACTAAAAGTGCATCTTGGCTTCTCTCTAAAGTAGACGTGCTCAAAGGCAAATGGTCGGAGACTGAAGACTCGAAAAGAAGTGGTAAGTCCTTTTTACTGATCACCGCTTTCTTAATTGCTTTGACCTACGATATCTTTATCAAAATGCTCAATGCACTTATGCTGAGCATCAATACTTTTACCACCCTTGGTTTTGGCGAAATCCCCATCAAAGGGCTACCCCGTTACTTGGCCATTATTCAAGGCTTTATCGGTTGGTTTATGTTGACCATATTCTCGGTGAGTTTGATAAGTCAGTTGTTGAATTAACCCACCCTGCCTACCGCAGGCAGGCCCTAGCCCCATTCTTGCAGCATGCAGGCTCCAATGAGGGGAATAAAAAAGAACGTCATCCCGGGCTTGATCCGGGATCTCATAAATGGCAATCGAAAACGTCCAGTGATAAGGAGATTGCCGCGTCACAGCCTTTCGCTTTCGAGAAGTCTGCTTCTCGCAATGACGGTATCAAGAGAGTTTTTCACCCTTGCGCAAACGACAGTATTTCAATACCTTAAAGCACCAAATCAACCTTATGCCAAAATATATTTTTAGAACTGCCCTTTTAACAGTTTTACTTACTCTCCTCGCTTTTGCTGCAAAGGCCCAAGAAGAAATCAAATACAAAGAATACTCTTACTCAGAGTTCTTTCAGATGATTGAGGCTGAAGAGGATTCGATCTTCACACTCGAGAATGCTTACATTCGACTCGACACCACTCGGGACAAAAGACACGCCTATAACCAAAATTTGAATGACCAATACAATGCTAAGCATGACTTTATTTCAACGGACACTTTAGTAATTGATAAAGAAATTAGGCTTAGAAATGTCTTTATGACCTCACCGTTCTCAAACTCAAAATATAGAGAGTCACTACATCACATCGTATTCAAAAAAGCTATAACTCTTATTAATAGCTATGCCCATTTTGTGGAATGCAAATTCGAAGATGACGTGGGATTCAGGACTACATCTGGCTACGAGTCCCTTATAACCAACACTGTTGGTAAAACATATATTGAAAACAGAAATATTTCAGTTCTTTTCAAGGCAAACACCTTTCTAAGTGACTTTAAAATGAGTAGTTTCCACGGTGAGAAAATCTTATTAATTATTGATTTTCAATCAAATACCTTCGGCAATAGAGCTAACAAAACAGCGGTTGATATAAACTTGAGCCGGTTAGACAATGTAATGTTTTCGAATAACAGTTTTATAAACATTAATAGGTTCGATTACTACGCCTCAAATGCAGATCAATTAACCTTTCAGTTCAATAAATTTGGTAAACTAATACCAGTTTTCGATTTATGGAATAATATCAAATCAATTAATTTTAACTATAACTTATTTCAATCCAAGGTTAATCTTAATATTCAAGACATAGATAAAAATTCGCGTTTGGAATGGCAACAGTTCGAGAACAAACTAATCGCATTAAGTCCTAATAGAGATGCTTATCCTAGAACAATTGAGCTAAGAGACTCAATTCTCTTAGATGTTGATATATGGCTCGGGCCTTATGAGGAAGAACGTAGGGCTCAAGAATTAGATTTATATAATTCTGAAATTAAACTGAGGGGTATTTTTAAAACATATTTTGAACGAGAGTACAATAAGCAAAGTGTAAATCAAATCTACATCGAAATGAAGGATTTGGAGACTGAAAGGCTTCGTTTTATCTACTCAGAGGGAAAATCATTCAAAAACTTCTTCACTTGGAAAATAAACCAATTCCTTAAAATCTTTTCCGCTTATGGCACTGAGCCTGCTAAAGCTATAGTTTTCTCCGCCTACGTTATCTTAGCTTTTGCTTTGGTTTACCTCTTCTTCCCCAACCATTGGGACAGCCATGGTAAAGACCGGATCCTTCATCGTTACCAGTTCTTCTTCAAGTACCTCAACAAGGATGCGGGTATGCAAGATGTCTACCTAGAAGGCAAAAAGGATGAACTGGCACATTATGATGGTTTTAAGAACTTCTTTATAGAAAATGGCAAGACAGTGCCCAAATTCTTCTTGGCTACTGCCCTGCCGCTTTATAGGTGGTCTACGGCAAGTACCCGTACCTCATCATGGTTCTTGAAAAAAGTAGATGTTTTCAAAGGTAAATGGTCTGACTTGCCTGCTCCTCAACGTGCTGCCAAAACAATAGTCTTGTCCATTACATTCCTGCTTGCCTTAGGTTATGACATCTTCATCAAAATGCTCAATGCGCTAATGCTAAGCATCAATACTTTTACCACCCTTGGTTTTGGCGAAATCCCCATCAAAGGGCTGCCACGTTACTTGGCGATTATTCAGGGGTTTATTGGTTGGTTTATGTTGACCATATTCTCCGTGAGCTTAATATCTCAATTGTTAAACTAACGCAAAGACTACAATTTAAAAGTTATACTTTCTGGGAAATCCCGATAGTTCGAGGTACGAAGAACGTATCGGGGCTGACGATCTTTTCAGTGAGTTTGATAAGTCAACTTTTAAACTAAAATAGTACGTCACCCTGAACCTGCCTATGTCGGCAGACAGGCTTATTTTCAGGGTCTACTTCAATGAGATACTGAAACAAGTTCAGCATGACGAAAGGAGTTTGATTTCGAAATTGTTAAACTAATTGGATCGATTCACCCTTTAGGGTTGGGGCAAAAGCTGAGTTTGATAAGTCAGTTGTTGAATTAACCCACCCTGCCTACCGCAGGCAGGCCCTAGCCCCTCCAAGGAGGGGAATAAAAAAGAACGTCATCCCGGGCTTGATCCGGGATCTCCCAAATGGCATACGAAAACGTTCAGTGATAAGAAGATTGCTTCGTCTCATGTTTCGCTCTCGCTCAACACGCTTCTCGCAATGACGGTAAGTTGGGAATGACAGTAACTTGAAGCTTGGAACTTGACGCTCAAGGCTTAAGTCTCGATTTGAAGCTAGCAACTTGCAACCTACTGAGCCAAGTAATCTACTACCACAAGGTCTTCAATAATTCCACCATGAGTGTCGCCAAAAGCAACATGATCTGGATGCACCAAGTATTCATCTCTTGCTTTTTCGTCCGCAAAGGAGAGTAAAAAAATGTGTGTCATTCCTTTATCTACACCCTCTGGGCTATTATTCTCCCCCCACTCAAAGGCTTTAATCTGGGGAATATCATTCGGTAGATTTTGAAAAGCTTCAACTAAGGCATTGACCTGAGCACTACTCGCTTCAGGGCTAAATTTAAAACTCACGACATGGCGTAGCATATCGTTGCTATCAGTGGGCTGACAGCTCATGCTTACAGAAACTAGTAGAATGAATAGAAAGGCTTTTTTCATCACAATTGGGTTATGGCTAAAAATACGGAATGGTACATGCAAATTGTTCTTTGTCGCAATTTTTCCTTTTACACAAAGTGTTTTAACCATCAGAAAGATAAACTTCTTCAGCTGAGCGGCAGTAGTATAAAGATAAACCATCATTATAGCACCTTGTATCCACTTATGGATTTCCATACCTTGCCACTCTGCCTACATCAAGCAAGCCATGCGAAAATCAACACTCTTATTATTTTTTATTCTCACCAGTGCTATTCCTCTTTTTGCGCAAGAAGGCCATGAAATTAAGGTGAGCCTTGATGGCTATGATGGAAACGTACTCTACCTCGCTTATCATTTAGGTGACAAGCAATATGTAAAAGACACTACCTATAGAGAGCCTGATGATACCTTCCAGTTTACCAGAAATGACGAAAAACTGAAGTCTGGAATGTATATGATTGTTATTCCACCAGAAAACAAGCTCATGGAACTTGTTATGGTAGAGGGTGAACAACACTTTTCAGTATCCGCCTCCGTAGTAGATTTGGTAGGGACAGCTAAGTTCGTAGGGAATGCCGATGATAATGTATTGCTATATGAATATCTTAATTTCCTAAACACGCAAAGGACAAAAGCAGAAAGCCTTAATGCTGGAAAAGAAAAATTAACGGATCCGGCAGAAATAAAAGCCCTAGAATCAGAGCAAGAAGACCTTATTGAAGTGGTAAATTATTATCAAGGTAGATTGATTAATGACAACCCAAAAAGCCTCACTGCTGCAATCATAAAGGCAAACCTATCGCTGGATTACTCAGGGCTTGAAGATCAATCGAATGATTCCCAGATGCGTTTTACACGGGAACATTGGTTTGATAATATTGACCTTAAAGATGAGAGACTTCTAAGAACACCATTCCTAGTACAGAAAGTCGATTACTTTATTGACAAACTACAAATACAGCGACCAGAAGACCATATTCCAGCTGTAGATAAAGTCTTGTCCATGATGGACACCAATGGCGAAGTTTTTAAATCCTTCCTTATTCGTTACCTAAATAAATATGCCAAATCGAAGATTGTGGGGATGGACGAGGTGTATGTACATATCGCTCAAAATTATTACAACAAAGGCCTAGCTCCATGGACTGAAGCCAGTCAACTCAATAAGATCATTGATAATGCTAATGCACTTGAACCACTATTGATAGGTAAAACAGCTCCTGATTTAGCCTTACAAACCAAAGATGGATTTACCGTAAACCTACATGACTTAAATAGCGAATACACAGTCGTCTATTTTTGGGAATCAAACTGCGAAAAATGCAAAAAAATGGATCCAGATTTGGAAACATTTTTTCAAGCGTATAAGGATAAGGGAGTAAAAATATCTGCGATATGTACTAATACTAACTATGAAGCACAAGACTGTTGGGATTACATTGAGAAAAAAAATTATAACGAGTGGATTCATCTTGGAAACCCCAATAATGATAATGACATATGGAAAGCTTATAATGTCACCTCGACTCCTATGATTTATTTACTCGATCGTGATAAAAAAATCGTGAGTAAAAGGATTAGTGCCAAACAACTTTCAGAAGTAATGGATAATATCCTCGGCAATTGAAAACTGAAATCAGAAGTATTTCTCCATCAGAAGTATGGCCTTTGCGCCATGAAGTGATGTGGCCTAAGGAATCATTTGACTTTGTGAAATTAACAAATGACGAATCTGGAATACATTATGGTCTTTTCATTGAAAGTGATTTAGTGTCTGTCGTTTCTCTGTTTTTAACAAATAATGAGGGGCAATTTCGAAAGTTTGCTACTAAAATAAGTGAGCAAGGCAAAGGATATGGCACTGAACTCCTCTCCCATTTATTTAAACAGGTGGAGGCCTTAGATGTCCAAAGAATTTGGTGTAATGCCCGTGTAGACAAGGCTTCCTTTTACCATAGGTTTGGCCTAAAAGAAACTGCCCATTCCTTTATCAAAAACGGGCAGTCTTATGTTGTGATGGAGAAAACGTTATAACCTAGCTTTCAGATTCCGGACATTCTTCTTTTTGTTAAAATCTAAAAAGAACAATTCCGGAATGACGAAAGATTTTATCTCACGTTTGCAGGATCGACTCTTGTAGGTGTATCCTCACCAGAAATCATTCGAACAGCCGCAGCAGCTAAAGCCCTGATTGTATTTGTCATGTGATCCAAATCAATAGTGCTTACCTCGTCAGACGCTTGATGATAATAAGGATCAATATCAATTTGAGTTGTACTGATAGAGTGAGCAGGCACTCCTAATCTCGCTAGGGTCGCATTGTCAGAACGGTAAAATAAGTTTTGTGTCGGATATGGGTCTGCGTAAAACTTATACTCAGTTCCTTCAACAGCCTTCTGTAACAACTCACCAAAATTAGATTTATCAAAACCAGTAATCCAAGCGGAATTAGCACCTTCTTTTGCACTGGTTCCAATCATTTCAATATTGAACATGGCTACAATTTCATCTGGATTCAGCTTCTGAGAAAAATAAGTAGAACCAAAACCACCACTCTCTTCTGCTGTAAAAGCAACAAACATGATAGTACGCTCTGGCTTAGTGCCCTTATCCTTAAAGTATTTAGCCAAGGTCATTACAGCAGTAGTTCCTGAGGCATCATCGTTTGCACCGTTATAAATCTTGTCTTCACCATCGCCACGAATTCCTAAGTGATCGTAATGCGCACTAAACAGCACAATTTCGTTTGGTCTGTTACCCGTGATTTGACCCGCTACGTTGTTCAAGCTTTTAGCATCCAAAGTATTTTTAATTTCGACTGTTATAGATTTAACCGATGTCACATTAGTCAACACCATGACCATTCCCTTGTCCTCATTGAGTTCCATCAGACTTGTAGGACGAGAAAAGAAGCCTTTGTATCTACCAAAAAGATCTGTATGCTTCTCGTTGATTAACATCAAGGTTTTTCCTTCCATGCTTCTAGCTTCTCCAACCTTAGCTTGCATATTGTCATCCGCACCAACTACAACAATGTTTGTATTAGCCACATCATCCATACGCATGGACTCGGAATTAATCATAGACAAGACCTTGTCTGAAGCCACAGCCTTACCATCTAGGCTTACTGAAGTGCTCTCATTTGTAAGCGAGTACATGTTGAATTGCTGTTTATAGCTATCTAAGCCATCGAGGTACTCCAATCCAATTTTCTCAAACTCTGATTCAATAAAAGCAGAAGCCTTTTCTATACCTGGAGTATAGATCATTCTACCCTCCATCTCATCGGAGGCTAGTGTGGTAATGATTCTAGTCACCTCAGCTTGATCGATGACGGCCTCACTTTGGCAGCTGGCTAAAGTAGAACATGATATGGCCACTAGGCATAAAACGGAACGTAAAGACTTATTCATAGTAATAATCGATTGATTTTTTATGGGTTGAATTTAGTACTATTTTCGCCAATCTATGAGCCCCTCATCAACTAAGTCACTGAAAATGCTTCGCCTTTTGGCAATCCTAGAAGGTATTAGCTATCTGCTTTTGGTAGGAATTTGCATGCCCCTGAAGTATCTCTTTGATATCCCAGAGCCTACTTATCCAATCGGTCTAGCACATGGCGTACTGTTTGTCGCCTATTGCATTTTTGTGCTCATCGTCACACTTCAATTGAAGTGGTCTTTCAAAAAGATGATGCTTGCGGGCATAGCCTCCTTGCTACCCTTCGGAACCTTTGTGGCCGACAAAAAATATTTTGCTCCTGCAGAAGATCTGTAAGTATAATTAATTCTACTATTTCGAAACAGTTCTAATCCAAGACTGTTCTTATTGTCGTAGTTAGATTAACGATATTTAAGATTCATGCGATCCAAGTTACTTTTTAGCCTAGCAGGACTCCTCTGCTTTCAACTTTCAATAGCATTCCAAGGCCAAGGCAGGCTTACTGGGTATGTAAGAGATGCAAGAACTGGAGAATCAATTCCTGGTGCTACTGTGCGTCTTGGTGATACGCAGATAGGGACCAATACAAACATTGACGGCTATTTCGTCATCGAGAAAATACCGACTCAGACCTATAATGTGCAGGTATCCTTTGTGGGGTATGAGACTGTCATTAAGTATGGTATTGTCATTAAATCAGGAGGAATCCCTGACTTAAACTTTGAACTCAAAGAGTCTATTGCAGAATTAGACGAGGTAGTCGTTATCGCGAATCCATTCGAAAAGATTGAAGAGACTCCCCTTTCGATTCAAAGGCTCTCGAGAGAAGAAATCGCTACATATCCTGGTGGAAACAATGATATTGCTAAGGTGGTACAATCGCTACCTGGTGTATCAGGTTCCGTAGGTGGGTTTAGAAACGATATAATCATTCGTGGCGGAGCGCCCAATGAAAACGTCTACTACCTAGATGGGATCGAAATCCCTAACATCAATCACTTTGCCACGCAAGGAAGTGCAGGTGGCCCAGTAGGTTTGCTCAATGTAAGTTTCTTTGAAGGGGTAACACTCTCGTCAAGTGCTTTCGGAGCGCAATACGATAATGTGCTCTCTGGTGTCCTTCAATTCGACCAGCGAAATGGCAACAATCGGGAAATGAAAACCAACGTGAGAGTTGGTAGCAGTGAAACTGCCTTGACTTTAGAGGCTCCCCTATTCAAGTCAGGTAAAGAGGAGAGTAATACTTCTTTTATTGCTTCTGTAAGACGCTCTTATCTCCAGTTGATCTTCGAATTAATAGGACTTCCTATCCTACCCGATTACTGGGATTATCAGTATAAAGTAACGCACAAGTTTGACAAATACAACGAGTTAATCATTACTGGAGTAGGCTCAATTGACGATTTCTCGGTAAACGCACTCGATGAATTTGATGAGGAGCAACAAGCCACGCAAGATCAGGTACCGATCATTAAGCAACAAACAAATACAATCGGAGCAAGCTGGAAGAAAAGATTCAAAGACGGCTCCGGCTTCATGACCACTACCTTGAGTAATAACAGACTTGAAAATGATTTCAGACAGTATACCGACAATGTGAATGAGACAGGCCTAATCCTTCAGAACAAGTCGGTAGAAATGGAGACCAAACTGCGGTATAATTATACGAAGTTCATGCAAACTTGGACGGTCAGCGGGGGACTCAGCCTTCAGCAAGCCAACTATGAAAATGAAACCATAGACCTCGTTAATAATTTCCAATACAATAGCGACCTAAATTTCTTAAGATACGGGCTCTTCGGCCAAGCGAATAGAACCTTTTATGACGAAAGGCTAAGCCTTTCACTAGGCGTTCGTTTCGATGCCAACACGTTCACAGAAGACGGAAATAACCTTTTAGAAACCTTTAGCCCTAGAATATCCGGTTCCTATACATTCGATAAGTTGAGGAAATGGTCACTCAATGCTTCTTTGGGTAGATACTTTAAAATACCTCCTTATACCATCTTAGGGTTTACGAATAATGCAGGAAATATGGTCAATCAAACGGCCAGATACATTCAGAGTGATCATGTAGTGCTTGGGCTAGAATATTTAGTGACCCCTTCTGCTCGTTTCACTTTAGAAGGTTTCTATAAGAGGTATGATAATTATCCTGTTTCTATCACCAATGGCGTATCACTAGCGAATTTAGGCGCTGACTTTTCTGTGCTTGGCAATGAACCGATTGCTAGTGTAGGTCTAGGCAGAAGTTATGGACTAGAGTTTTTATATCAGAAGAAGTTTACGAACAATTATTACCTGATAGCCGCTTATACTTTCTATCGAAGTGAATATACTGCCTTCGATCAAAATGTATTTAGACCAAGCACGTGGGACAGCAGGCACTTGCTGACGCTAACTGGTGGCTACAAATTCGGAAACAACTGGGAATTGAGTAGTAGGATGCGTTACCTGGGAAGAACACCTTTCGCCCCAGTAGATCAAGCAGCTACTTTAGCCAACTACCCTGCGGTGATTAGAGACTTCTCTCAGATAGGTTCAGACCGCCTAGATACTTTCAATCAGGTTGATTTGAGAATAGATAAAAAATGGAATTACAATAAATGGACACTGAATGTGTTCCTTGAGATTCAAAATATACTAGGATCTGACATACCACAAGAACCGGAATTTGGCCTCTCAAGAGATGCCGATGGCAACGAACTTGCGCCAAGAAGCTTAGTGGAAATCATGAGCGTTGAAGGCGCTAGTGTTTTACCTTCTATTGGTATTGTGATCGACTTTTAAAAAGACATAGTTATGAACGGAAAAAAAATACTCATTATCGGAGCAAGTTCAGGCATTGGGCAAAGCATAGCGCAAATGGCTGTTGCCCAAGGTGCAGAAGTAATTTCTGCCTCCAGAAACAACCCAAATATCTCTGGGGTAACCCACTATCATTTAGACATCAATGATCAAGAGCCGGACCTTTCTTTTATACCTGAAGTACTAGATGGCTTGGTGTATTGCCCAGGTACCATCAACCTCAAACCATTTCACCGGTTAGCCATAAGTGATTTTCAGCACGACCTTGATATCAATGTATTGGGTGCCATTAAGGTATTACAGGGAGCCTATAAAAGCTTGAAGAAAGCTGATACCTCATCAGTCGTGCTATTCAGTACGGTTGCCGCTAAGTTGGGAATGAACTTTCACTCCTCTATTGCTACCGCAAAAGGTGCGATTGAAGGCTTAGGAAAATCTCTTGCGGCAGAATGGAGTATGCATCAAATTAGAGTTAATATTTTATCTCCGTCTTTAACGGAGACTCCGTTAGCTGAAAAATTATTGTCTAGCGATGATAGAAAAGAAGCTTCGAATAAAAGGCATCCAATCGGCAGATTTGGGCAACCAGAAGACCTTGCCAACATGTCTCTTTTATTATTATCTGACCAATCTAGCTGGATTACTGGTCAAGTAATTGGTATTGATGGCGGTGTTGGCGCGTTAAAGCCATAACCAAACAAGATACAACTCCCTTTCTCCCAATAAGTTAACTACAAAAAACATGTCTCGGATATAATCTGGGACATGTTTTCATTTTTTAGGTGCTTATCCTATCTTTGCGCGTCTTAAAAATTAACCGACTTTAAAATATGTCAAATCTAATTTATGCTATACCTGTCCTAGGTATCATCGGCTTACTTGTAATGATCATCAAAAGACGATGGGTCAACAAACAAGATGCAGGCGATCAAAAAATGCAAGACCTTGCAAATTACATCAGAGAAGGCGCACTTGCCTTCTTAAGTGCTGAGTACAGAGTACTCTCAATTTTTGTTGTTGTTGCAGGTGCTTTGTTAGGCGTTATCTCAATGGTTGTTGAAACAACACATTGGTTTATCGTAGTAGCTTTCGTTATCGGTGCCTTCTTTTCAGCGCTAGCTGGTAACATCGGAATGAGAATCGCTACTGCAGCTAACGTAAGAACTACTCAAGCTGCAAGAACAAGTCTTCCACAAGCTTTAAAGGTATCTTTCACTGCAGGTTCTGTAATGGGACTAGGTGTTGCTGGTTTGGCTGTTTTTGGACTAAGTATCATATTCATCCTATTGTTCCAATTCTTCATGCAAGGAGATTTTGCCAATGGCGGTGTAGATCAAATGGTAATTGTTCTTGAAGCCCTAGCTGGTTTCTCTCTTGGTGCTGAATCTATCGCATTATTTGCTAGAGTTGGTGGTGGTATTTATACCAAAGCCGCTGACGTAGGTGCTGACCTTGTAGGTAAAGTAGAAGCAGGTATCCCTGAAGATGATCCAAGAAATCCAGCAACCATTGCTGATAACGTGGGTGATAACGTAGGTGATGTAGCTGGTATGGGAGCTGATTTGTTCGGTTCATATGTAGCAACAGTGCTAGCATCAATGGTGCTTGGTAACTATGTAATTGGTGATATGGGTGCAAATTTCGAAGGTGATGCATACGGTGGCATCGGCCCGATACTCTTACCTCTTGCCATCGCTGGTTTAGGAATTCTATTCTCTCTAGGTGGAATGGCAGTAATTAAAATTACTGATAACAATGCAAAAGAATCACAAGTACAGGCTGCGTTGAACCGCGGTAACTGGGTTTCGATAATTTTGACTGCTATAGCGTGTTGGTTCCTTATCGACTTACTTTTACCAGCTACCATGCAAATGGAGCTTTTTGGAGAAGGTCTTGTTGACATCACATCTACCAGAGTATTTGGTGCTGTCTTAGTCGGACTCGTTGTAGGTGGAGCCATCTCATACTTCACAGAATATTACACTGCTATCGGTAAGAAGCCAGTAATGGATATCATTCAAAACTCTTCTACTGGTGCTGCAACTAACATTATTGCTGGTTTAGCAACGGGTATGAAGTCTACCTTCGCTCCTGTCTTACTATTTGCTGGAGCTATTTGGGGTGCTTACGAACTAGCCGGTTTTTATGGTGTAGCGATTGCCGCTTCTGCTATGATGGCGACAACAGCTATGCAATTAGCGATTGACGCATTCGGTCCAATTGCCGATAATGCTGGTGGTATTGCTGAAATGAGTAATTGCCCAGACGAAGTGCGTGAAAGAACTGATATTCTTGATTCTGTAGGTAACACTACTGCTGCAATTGGTAAAGGTTTTGCTATTGCATCTGCTGCATTAACAGCACTTGCCCTATTTGCGGCATACGTTACATTCACAGGTATCGATGGTATTAACATCTTTAAAGCTGATGTACTTGCAGCACTATTTATTGGTGGTATGATCCCAGTTATATTCTCTGCCTTGGCTATGGAATCAGTTGGTAAAGCTGCCATGGAAATGGTAAAAGAAGTTAGAAGACAGTTCAGAGAAATTCCAGGTATTATGGAAGGAACTGCCACACCTGAATATGGTAAGTGTGTTGACATCTCAACAAAAGCTGCGATCAAAGAAATGATGCTTCCTGGAGCTATCACGATTATCTTCCCTATTATCATTGGATTTGCAATGGGTCCTGAGCCACTTGGTGCTTATATGGCTGGTGTTGCAGTATCTGGTGTAGTTTGGGCAATCTTCCAGAACAATGCTGGTGGTGCATGGGACAACGCTAAGAAGTCATTCGAAGCCGGTGTTGAGATTGATGGTGAAATGACTTTCAAAGGATCAGAAGCACACAAAGCTGCTGTGACAGGTGATACTGTTGGCGATCCATTCAAAGACACTTCAGGTCCTTCAATGAACATCTTAATCAAGTTGACTTGTTTGATTGGTCTTGTAATCGCTCCAATCTTGGGTGATGTTTGGGGAACTGGTTCACATAGTGAAGACCTTAAGGTTGACATAGATGAGACTAAAGAACTTCATTTAGACGAAGTTGAAGAAATGATTACAGAGGTTAAAGAGTAAGCTTTTACCAAATAGAAATACTTGAAAGGCCTCGAAATATCGAGGCCTTTCTTTTTTTGCCATCATAGGATGAATTGGACATGAAAAAGTCTCTATACACTGTGTGTATAGAGACTTTTTATAAATGTTGTTTAGGCCGGCCTAATGACTCACAGCTAACGATTAACTGGCACACTAATAGCGTTGTGCAGTTTCTACCAACAGTCTCTCTGAGTTAATCCCTAACTCCCTCACCCTGGCATCTGCAATTGTATAGTACTTACCTCTGATCACCAAACCGGTACCATCTTCTCGCCTTGCCTCAACACGGCTTGGGAAAATATAGATAACGGTTCTTCGAAATTCTCTTGTAATTCTATCCAAATAACTCACAACGACTCTTGGTGGTAGGTTACCCTCTGCTTCAATAACATTTAAACTCTGAATGATCCCCTGAAACTTATCGATAACCTCCGCTTCTTGTACACCTGTTCCTAGCGGCTTGGCACCTTGTCTTTGAAAGGTCACCGTATCATTCTTTATTCTAAAGAAATTTACTAAACCAGACTGGGGGTACAATCCACCTGTGGCTCCATCATCCTTAATTACAAAATTACGTGCCTCAATCAGCATTATCACTTCTTCAATTTTCGCTTCGAGCTTTTTTGCTTTAAGTAGCTGGCGCTTATCTCTTTTTGATAATGGCTTCTCCGTTTTCTTCTCAGTACTTGACTGAGCATTTGCAGTTGGCGCGCCAACAATTATGAATACCAGAATGAGAATTGATAAATATTTTAGTCGCATGATTCAAAGTTTAACTAAAGCTACACAGTACAAAGACTAAGCCAAAGACAATAGTTTCATATGATTACACGAATCATCAAGTATTTTTGTTTAATTATTTAGACCTCCACGTATCAGGGTGACTAGAACGCCAATTTTGTTTGAACCCTCTGCCTCTCTTCTTTAGAGATTATACATTCTTTTCCCACTTGTCGATTAAGTTTGACTTACTGTCGTAGTTTTGCCGCAATGAATTATTTATCGGTCGAAAGCATCTCGAAAACGTTTGGTGATAGAACTATCTTAAACGACTTATCACTTGGTATAGCGCAAGGTCAAAAAGTAGCCTTAGTTGGCATTAATGGGTCGGGTAAATCCACCCTGCTGAAAGTCCTCACAGGTATCGAAACGCCTGATTCAGGAGAGGTTGTCTTTAGAAACGACATTGTTGTTAGATCACTCCTCCAAAATCCTGCCTTCAAAGCTGGCCAGACAATTCTAGATGCTGTCTTTGATGAGAATGACCCTACTCAGCAATTGATCGTTAAATATGAACGCGCCATCACCAGTGGAGATGGTGATCAAATCGAAAGACTCATCGGTGAGATAGATGCTGCAAATGCTTGGGACCTAGAAAGTCAAGCGAAGCAAATACTCGGTAAGTTAGGGCTGCACGAATTGGACATGGAAGTTTCTAAGCTTTCTGGGGGGCAACAAAAGCGTATCGCCCTAGCAAGTGTTCTTATCCAGAAACCAGACTTACTGATTCTAGATGAGCCAACCAACCACCTAGACATCGAAACCATTGAATGGCTCGAAAACTATCTCAGCCAG
>Ga0222654_1000394_pt1 | contig 30728 bp, 27 predicted proteins | sample AntAcemetagen421_FD_179805 | JGI IMG/M metagenome (GOLD analysis project Ga0222654, IMG submission 179805) | Saline water microbial communities from Ace Lake, Antarctica - #421 | ecosystem: Environmental > Aquatic > Non-marine Saline and Alkaline > Saline | place: Antarctica: Ace Lake...
CAAGGGAATATTTATTTGAAGGTGCCAAAGGCGGTTGCTACTCATCTTCCAGCGTAAAGAAAATAGTTGATAAGGCAGCTTTACTTGTAGGGATAAGGAAAAAAGTAAAGCCGCATACGTTGCGCCATAGTTTTGCTACGCATTTGCTTGAAGCGGGAACAGATTTGCGCCATATTCAACTCGGATTATGCAATAGGATTCGTAATAGCCTGTCCTGACATTTCTCAGGAAGTGTTTCAATCACAAGAAAATCAGGCTATTTGGAGACTGAGGCATAGCAGGGCTATGGTGAAGTCGAAAATAGCAACGAAGTGGCTGATTTTGTCCGCCGCGGCGGATCATCACGTAATAGGATACCTATTGCATATTTCGGGTTCAGGTGTTGCTTGGGCACAACTTCACCAAAACAACAGAAATTTATACACTTATAGCTATAAATTTTTTTAAAACATTAAAAACTTGCTACATTAACGTATCTATGCATAGCGAATAAATTGCACTGTGAACTTTAGCCGAATGTTGGCAGCAATAAGCCATCTGCGTTAACGAACATGAAAAATGAAATATTTAAAAGACTTTGTAGAAAATTCGCCTGACTCAATTTCAATCTACGATAAGAAACTTAATCTGTTAGAAATCAATAAGGCGGGTCTACAGCTAATGAAAATGACCCGCGAGCAAACCATTGGTAAGAATATAAAAACACTTTCCCCAGGCATTGAAAGAACCGGCCGCTTGAAGGAATTCAAAGCAGTCATAAGGGGCGGCAAGCCCTTTATGAGTGAGGATGTAACCCAATCCAAAAAAATTGGAAACAAACAATTTAGCATTCGGGCTTTTATAACAATGGAGGGCCTTGCGATAGTTACTCGTGACATCACAGAATTAAAAAAGACAGAGCAGCTACTACTCAAAGCGAACCGACGAATGGAGGAACTGGCATATATAGCGGCTCACGATATGAAAGCACCGCTTACCAACCTTCAGTCACTGCTTCAGTTAATTAGCGAATCAGATGGCATAAAAGATGAAGGTCGGTTGCTATTCGACAAGATAGTTACCTCTATTGAAAGAATGCGCAATACCGTTGACACTTTGAACGACGTTATTGCGATACAGGAATCTCATCTTCCCAATGATGAACATCTCAATTTTAGAGAGGTATTGAATACCGTAAAAAATAGTATAGCAACCCAAATTAAGCAATCTAAGGTGAAAATTCGAGCAGACTTCACTAAAGTGCCTGTTATTGACTATCCACTGTTTCATCTTCAAAGCATTTTGCAAAACCTACTCACCAATTCAATCAAATACAGAGAAGCTAATAAAGAGCCACTCATCAAAATAAAGACACTGGAGAAAGATGGGCACTTGTATCTTGTTATTAACGACAATGGCCTTGGTATGGACTTGGATAGTTCAAGTGACAATATATTTAAGCTGTTCAAACGGATGCGCACACATGTTGATGGCAATGGAGTCGGGCTTTACATTGTCAATTCACTTGTAGAATCACATGGAGGGACCATTGAGGTGACCAGCGAAATAAACAAAGGCACAACATTTAAAATATATTTAGGGTATGAATGAGACAAACATATTATTAATTGACGATGACGATATAGGGAACTTCATATCAGAAAAAATATTGACAGAAATGGGCTTCAGCAATATTACAGCAGTCACCGATGGCAAACAAGCTTTAGAAAGTCTAAAAAAAGAGAACTGTCCTAAATTAGTGTTCTTAGACATCAATATGCCAGTTATGGATGGTTTTGCTTTTCTTACCCGGGCCGTAAAAGAGATTTTGTGCAAGCAGATGAACGTGGTAATACTTACCTCATCCAATCGCAAAAGTGATAAGAATAAGGCTAGCCAATTTAGCAATGTGGTAGATTATATAGAAAAACCACTAAATCAAGATAAAGTGCGACAAGTACTGGAAAAAGTGAACTAGATTTACTGCTGCCAACAATGTATAAAAAACATAGGGCGTTTGTGCTTGACCGAAATGCTCGTCCTTATTAATGAAGTCCGCTAAATATAAAATTTGGCATTTAAGAGAAAAAATAAAAGCAAAATATTTATATTTAGTTAAGTCCTTAAATCCGCAAGCGGATTGTAAAAAAAGCCGAAAAAGCGTCTAAATTAAATACATTTAGGCTTTTTCGGCTCGTTTTTTTTCACTTATTTAGGTGCTTCGACACAACATAAAGAAGTGAGATGAAAGTTACAAATTCAGCGGAAAAAATCACACCCTTTGGCGGTTTTAATTTTGTTTTTAAGTCTTTTAAAGATTCCGGTCTTTCAGATCTGATAGATAAGGAGCTGGGCATGAGGGTAAAGGCTTTTGGCTTTTCCTATAGCGATATTTTTGCCAACCACTTGGCCGTATACCTCAACGGAGGAGATTGTACTGAGGATGTCAATGACCATCTCAGGGAACATCTACAAAATGTCCGAGGTCTACAGGTGTGTAGTGCTGATACCCTTCTGAGAGGAGTCAAAGAACTGGCTACTGACACGCTTTTTCTGGAAAACCCCGAAAGTGGTATCAAGCATGAGTTCAACCTGAACCCCAGGCTTAATGACCTGTTGGTAAAGGGATTGAAACAGACAGGCCAGCTCATCAGAAACAAACGGTATGACTTGGATTACGATAATCAGGTGCAGCCGACAGAAAAATACGATTCCAAAAAGACTTACAAAAAGACCTACGGTTACCAACCGGGTATTGCCTCCATCGACAACATGCCGGTATACATTGAAGGAAGGAATGGGAACAGCCAGGCAAAATACCTTCAGGAAGAAACCTTGGAAAGGGCATTTTCAAGTCTTGAAGTCAACGGAATAAAAGTAGGCAAGTTCAGGGCAGATTCGGCATCCTACCAGAAAAAGGTAATCGATTTGGTGGAACTGCACAGCAGCTTGTTTTATATCAGGGCAAAGAGGTGTGCAAAGATGGATGAGCTGATCGGCTCTGTAGCCAAAGAGTCCTGGGAGAAAATCCGCCTAGATACCCAGGAGATGGAAGTGGCTGAGATCCCGGAGTACCGGCCCTTTAGCGGGGATAAATCCTATAGGCTGGTAATCAGCAGGATAAAGAGAAGGGATTCCCAGACGGATATGTTCAGTGGTGAAGCCTATACGTACAGAGGTATCCTGACCGATGACAGGAAAAGCCCCAATAGAGAAGTTGTGGCTTTCTACAATGCCAGAGGACAAAGCGAACGTCTCTTCGATGTGATGAACAACGACTTCGGTTGGGCCAAAATGCCCTGTTCCTTTCTCTCCCAGAACACTGCGTTCATGATCATGACAGCCATCTATGCCAATTTTTACAGTTATCTAATCGCAGAATATTCCAAGAAACTCTCCTGGCTAAAGCCCAACTACAGATTGAAGAAATTTATCTTCCGCTTTATAACAGTGGCGGGAAAATGGATCAGAACTGGAAGAAACCACGTCCTTAAGCTCTACACGCAGAAAGATTACTCACCTTTATTGACCTAGAGTCAAAAACAAAACATCTTATTTAATTGATAAACAAGTGATTAGGCGAATAGGTATGTGCTGTCCCTCCAAAAAAGTGACAAAAAAGGGTAAAATGATCCATAAAAAAATCTCACACAACATATAAAGCCATTTCCAAACAATATTATTCCCAAAACAAACAGAAATCGATGAAATCGAAGTGTATATTTATACCTTTATAAACCAACCTAAAATCCGCAGGATTTTAGGAATTAAATAAACAGAAACTCAGAAGTATGTTCAACTTATTTTCAAACAAAAAAAAAGACAGCAACTCCCATACTGTATCTCAAATTGGCTTTGCTTCAGATAATCCAATTTTAATGAGCAGCATTCCAGCAAGTTATGTTTTTTTAGATAACTTGTGTTCATTAATGAAAGGCTTGGAATATGAAAGAATAGGACCTCTTAATTCCAAAGATTTTCCGCAAAAAATAGACAAGTATTCTTTTACCCTAAACGGCTCCGATTTTTGTAAACTTTATGTCTACCCATACCATAATGAAAATGTTAACTTCATTCCCACTCTTTTTAAAGAACTTAACCCAGAGGCCTCAGAAGAAATTTTCATTATCAGAGATGGAGATGTCGGACGATATTTATTGCCGATTGTAAACCTGATTTTAATAAAGAATAAAAAGTTTGAAAATCCGATTGAAAGTTGGACTACTGAAAGACAAGTTGAATTACAAAACTTAATGAATGATGTTGGTTATGAAGATGAATTGGAAAAGTTAATCCTAGATGAACTTAAGATTGCATTAGATAGTTCTCCAACTATTGAAAAAATGAATTTTATCCAATTATTCTTGAGACAATTTCATAATAAAAACTTATCGAAATATACACCTCTATCCATTCAAGATCGTAATAAGAAAATTGCATCTTCTTATGGCTCTATAATCAAAACTATAGACAAAATACAAGCTTGGTTAGACAATGAGCTTTTGCGAAGAAGGTTGGAAATATGTACTCTAAACAACAGCAGTGATAATAGTCTGGGATTTTCTAAAATAAATAATTGTATAACCCCCTTTTGTTTTATCAGTTTAGGCTGTGATGTTTTTGGCAGATTTAGGCTCACATATGGTATAGATTCCAGAATATTAAATATGATTCCTGATAATATGGCAAGTACTTTATTAAGAAGAATATATGAATTTACACCTGGAGAAATGGAGCCTTTTGTTGAATTTGCATCATTGAACATGGACTGTATAACTTATTTTGAAAATACACTCAGTCATCTTGAAAATGGAGATGGATATAAATTAATTGAGGTAGAAAGACACGAAGAGAAATCGATCGCAGATATGTTAAACAAATTAGAGCTTAAAGATGATGTTGATCAGGAAACTAAAAAATGGTTCAAAAGATAACCTACTACTAACAAAACCTAAACTGCATTAAAACGCAGTTTAGCCAAACGTTACCTCGCATTAGCCCCTCGGAGAAAGTAATGGAATACTCGAATTGGAAGGATTACATAAACAGAAGTTTCAATGGGGATGAATTCACCTTTGAAGATAAGACCAACGAGAAACTTGGAACATTTAACATAAAATCGAACGTTTCAACATGTTGGATTTCGTTCATTTGGCCAAGCAACGAATGGAAAGAAATTGACGATGTTCAATATTACAGTTCGGAAACAACTGCTTGGTCAGGTGAGTCCATTGGTCCAAACCCACAGAAATTTGGCAAACTAACTCAGGAGAACATCGAGAGACTTAACAACTTCTTGAAAGTTCCCCTTGAACTGGGCTGGACTGGTGAAGAATTACAACTATTTGGTAAAACTCTTAAGCGAACTTCGTATGAACTTCCAGATCGGAAGAACCGTATTTTAACAGAATTTGGAGATGATTTGGGCTGCCTAACTTATCTTCTATTCTGGCCAATTCTATGGCTGGTGAACATATTGATAAAACGAGAAATAGTTGGAACTAGGAAGTTGATAACTGTCGAACCAATGCGAAAAGACGCGAGGTAACAAATGCTATGAATGAATGGGGTTTTATCGGTTACGAAACTTTGGTGGCACTTGGAAAGTCCGCCACAATTAATAAATTTAAACAAGGGTTTGGCTATGTGCGAGACGAAAGGTTAGTGCATTCTAACCCCCACTCATCATAGTGTGCCATGAAGTAGCCACGGCATTAAACTGGCTTCATGCTGTAATTAAGATGATGATAGGCCCATTAGAGTGGTTGTATAGGCGGTGGATCTAAACCACCTAAAGGTGCTATCCCGATCGATCGGGATGGTGCTGAGCGTTTAGGAGAATCCAGTCCATGAGATTGGCAGGTATGAATATTGGCAGGTATGAATAAAGGAGTTGAACAGACTGTCCCGAACTTGATTCAGGAAAAGTTAACCATTGATAAGGTGTCCCCGAAAAAAAAGGGTTCGCTACAAGTCAAAGGGAAATATACAATCGAAACAATCGAGAGATAGAATACCAAAGTTATAAGCAGAGGCAGATTGATCCGTAGTAGGGATGAAGGGACTGTAATGGAACTGGAGCAAAGGGGTTAAGTTGAACAGTTACATTTCACGAACTAACTTACAAAAGTCTTTCGGCTACTTAGTAAACGATTGGTTTGGTGGGCAAGGAGAAGGTATAAGCACTACAAAGCCAGTATTAGGAAAGGGTACAAATGGTTGGCAACAGTGAGGAAGCAATTCCCAACATTGTTTTACCATTGGCAATTTTCTGAAATAAACGTAGTAGCTTAGATTTGTACAACAAGAGCCGTATGATGGGAGACTATCACGTATCCCGGTCGACCGGGATGAGAGGCTCGGGGTGAAACTCCCCTTGCCTACTCGATGCTGGTCGTTACCTGCAAGCTGAAACCTAGTGAAAATTCTCAAATCATTCATAATTTTCCTTGTGCTTATTAGCTATTAGAATAAAAATTAAAATTTTGTAGCATGAATATTTTAAGTGTTTTTCCAGTATTAAGTGTAATTTTTGGGCTGGTCTTAATCGTTTTTATTCTATTTAATAGATTTGGACTAGGAAAAAACAAAAAGATACGATATGTATTATCTTCCTTACTATTTATTTATATAATTACGGCATTAGACTATCATCTTTCTATTACTAAACAAATACCTTCAACCTATTCGGGAGTCACTTACTTTTTCTATCATTTTACAGGATTGTTATTTTACTATTTCATCGCTCTTTATATCAAATCTGAAATAAATATAAAAAAATGGATACCTATAGTTGTTGCTTATACCTTACTCAGAATTTTAGTATTTCTCCCTTTTGATCATAATCAAAATTTACAAGATTTTGTAGTAGCATTAGAGACTTCAAACTACGGAATATTCGTATTAGTAGAATATATTTTGGTAAGTTCTATCAATATAGCACTTATGTTTCTTGCCTACAGAAAACTGAAAAAAGCACCATTACTGATTGAATTAAATGAAAGTCAAAAAATACATTACAAGTGGATTAAAATTATTATTGTCACAATCACACTTATGCAAATTGTAGTTTTTGTGACTACAATTCTAGGTAGTTTAGACATTGGTAATTTTAACTTTTATCTAAAATTTGAAACACTTATCTATTCGATATTCTTCTTCATATTTGCATTTTCTATAATGCATTTTCCCGTATTTGCTTATTCTGGCAACTTTGAAGATCTATCCACTGCTACTATTGAAAAATATGCAAAGTCATCATTATCTGATTCTTTAGATCTTTTTGAGAAAATAAAAGCTATCGTAAATGAGGAAAAGATGTACTTAGACTTCGATTTAAAATTGAATACCGTCGCTAAAAAATTAAATCAGTCCATTCATCATATATCGCAGGCTATCAACCAGAATGCAAAAATGAGTTTTCCTGATTTTATTAGCAGTTTCAGAATTGAAGATGCTAAAAAGAAACTCATGGAGCCTAATCCAGCAACAATCTTTGCGATTTCTTTAGATGTAGGCTTCAATAGCAAAGCCGCTTTCTATACTGCTTTCAAAAAAAATACTCAAATGACTCCTACCGAGTTCAAAAAAATTCATAAGACTTAATCTTAGCATAACTAGTTGATTATAAATTTTTTAAATAAGCAAAAAGTGTCTTCCCTATAAATGAAGACACTTTTTTTTGTCTGATATTATAGGGAGAATCAATAAAGCAGGCTTCCCGAAATACATTTGCCTCCATAATTAATATCCAAAAAAAAATAAAGTGAAAATAGTAAAAATGAGTGTCTGGACGATTGCTATTACAAGTCTATTCATAATGACTGCTAAAAGTGATATATATGCCCAGCAAGGAGAAAAAGACGTAATATTCAATAAATGGCATCTGGATGGCTATGTTGTTGATGGCAAAAAATACACACCCAGCAATAAGGAAAAAGAGGATTATATTGTTTTTAGGGAAGACATGACTTTGGTGTCAAAATCAGAAGGTAAAGAAGAAGAGGGAACTTATCTCCTAAATACCAACGGTGCTTATGTCTTAATGATTGATGAAAATGGTGAAAAGATAAAAGCCTATATCATTTCAATATCAAAGCAATTCTTAATACTAGAATATGATATTAATGAAATGAAGGATATCGAAGTTCATTACAATAGGGCAATTTAATTGGTAATCGATGAAAGAAATTATTAGTATTTTATTCGCAATATCTAGTTGTACTTTCTGCTTTTCTCAGACAACTATAGATTTAAAAACAGTTCCATTCGAAATTAAGAATGAGAATTTTTATATAAGCAAAGTATTTGATGATCGGCAAGAGAACTACCTCGGAGTTATTGAAGGCAATAAGCTACATTTCGAGAATGGTACTGACACCACCATTAAGAAATTTATGGATACTACTTTGCCTAAGACGAATGACAGAATTCCAATAACCATAAGAATTAACAATCTAAAAATTGAACAAGCACAAACAAGTATCGAAGAGAGAACGGCAAGGGTTTATATTGAGCTCAGTTTCTATACAGAAAGCGGAGAAGAGCTTTATAAAGTCGTTCATTATGAAGATCAGGCGTTTCCATTATCAGACTTAACGGAAATTAACGAAACTCACGAACAGAGAGTCCGAGCGGCACTAGAATATTGCTTGTGGAGTTTCATTGATCACCAAACATCGAATACCCCTAATAATCTAATAGAAAATAGAAATGCAGATAAGGCTAATTATACTTTGGAGGAATCCAATCCTCAAACCTATGTCCCTTTAGGTAAGTGGTTCAATATGCTAACATTCACAAAAATGACAGATAGATATAACGAGGGTTGGAATGTTGCATATACTGGATTTTTAGATAGTGAAAATGACCTTATTATTCCTTTTACATTAGCCTATGGTCAATCTAGAGGTAAATTAGATTTAGTACGAGAGCGTGGATACAGTTCTGTTAATGCGTATGCCTTAGGTTTTGGATTCAATGGCTTTATCAAAATAATTCCTAGTCTCTATGTCGATCTTGGTCTAAATGCACCTATCGGAATGGAAGTGTTAAGGGATTTAGCTGGTAAAAGATCAACTAATTTTTTGATCGGTCTCGGTGCGCATCAGGGAGTTAAAATAATTCTCTGGAAAGATTTTGGAATCGTAATTGGAGCTGGTCTCTTTCAAAGATGGCAGACATCTAAAATCGAAAAAAGAAATTTCGGGTTTGAATTGGAATTAGGCATTAACTTTTAGTTTCATTTTATCTGATAGCCTTAAGCAGTAATTTCACTACTGGAATTAGAATATTCAATACGAGAAAAAGAGCATTGTAGCACATTAAAAAGACAGGAATGAAACAAAGAATAATAGGAATAGATGTAGCAAGAGCATTGGCAGTTATAGGAATGATAATCGTCAATTTCAAAGTTGTATTTGGGGAAAATGGACTGCCTTGGGTAAGAGCTTTCGCAAGTGTTTTTGATGGAAAAGCCGCCGCAACATTTGTGGTTTTAGCGGGTATGGCTCTCGCTTTAATGACAAATTCGGCCATTAAAAATAATGATCAAGCAAAATTAAAAGTTGCTCGGATTAGAATAGGAAAAAGAGCAGTATTTCTCTTTATTCTTGGAATTTCGTACATCACGATTTGGCCAGCCGATATTCTACATTTTTACGGGATTTATATGCCAATCACACTGCTGCTCTTAACCCGAAAAGAACATACAATCTTAACTTCAGGTATCTCCATAATTGTAGCATATCCAATTCTATTGATATTCTTGAATTACGAGACAGGTTGGAATTTTGACACCTTAGATTATGAAGGTTTTTGGACATTTAAAGGCTTTATGAGAAATCTTTTTTTTAATGGTTTTCATCCAGTAATTCCTTGGGCTGCTTTTATGCTATTTGGTTATTGGTTCGGAAAACAGGATTTACACAACGACAAATTCGTAAAAAAAACATTTTGGATGAGTACAATCATTTTTACTATCATTCAAATTGTATCCTATCTGTCCATCTCAATCTTATCAGAAGGAAACCAAGATACTGCTTTGGAACTAACTGAAATTTTAGGAATAAATCCAATGCCGCCACTACCAATTTATATGTTCAATGGTATTTCCATTGCTTTTACAGTAATTTCAGCCTGTATAATCATTGCTAAGAAATTTGAAAACAGTTTCATCATTGATGCTTTAAATAAAACAGGACAATTAGCATTGACCTTTTATGTAGCACACGTTATTATTGGAATGGGAATTATTGAAGTAATAGACCCCTCTAAAATAGGGAATTATTCAATTGAATTCTCAGTGATTTATGCAATCGTGTTCAGTTTACTGTGTATTCTATTTGCAGTGATTTGGAGAAAATATAAAAAATCTGGACCATTAGAATGGATAATGAGAAAGGCTACAGATTAAAAATAACTGTGGCTAATAACTAAGCATTCTGACGGCTGGAACAGCCTAATCTGACCCTTCGACAGGCTCAGTGTCCACTTCACGGTGTTGGGAATTAGGGTTATTATGTGGAATGGTTATTCCATCATTTTTTACTTTTTGATTCGTTTTTTCATCTAAGCCTGTCCTGAATATTACAGTGAGCCAAGACCAAAAATGAACAGAGGAAATAAGTTAAAACAGCTTCCATGCCCATAAAACCTGATTTGCAGGTTATTATTTACCTATAAAAACCTGCAAATCTTGAATGAGTTAGATGGGGTTATGCAATAGGGTTTCCAGGGATTTCTCAGGAAGTAATTCCATTACGTAATAGAACGGTTAGTACCTATTTCGGATAAAACCACTCCACTACTACGGAGATATACAGCCATATAGTAGTGGTTTCAAATATAAATGCGGTGTCCCCTCTTGATTCTTTGTCCGAAAGCCTTAATTTGACAAAGGAAAACAAGGTGCAGAGAAATGGTACATAGTCTGGATATACGCAACCGCATAGCTAAAACTTGTTTATATACAGATGTTGGTGTGCCACGAAGCTGTGGTAATCCAGTAGGTGAAAATCCCACCTAAATAATTTACTGCTCATTTAGAAGAGCTACCGACAGTTAAGCCCGTGAGGGTTTTGATGAAGCTTGGTATGCTCAAATGTGCAAGCTAAAATACGAAAACGTGAACTCATAGTAGCTTCGAGAAGTGTGCCTGTAGATGTTTTGACAGTCTCAAACCATTTCCAAAGCTCAATAAAGAACGCTATCGGTAAGCCGTATGAGAGAAAACTTTATTGTTTACCCCGTTTTCCTCGGGGCCTGCCCCGTATTTTCGGGATACGGTTTGATGAAGGGGCAGCTAATAGTTAACTATTTATTGCTACTTTTAAAAGTATTAATAGGAGTAAGCTATCAGGCGCTACGTTACAGCTTCATTATGACCAACCACTAAACAGATGATAAAATTCTTTAGAAAAATACGATACGGCCTTATAGAGACAAACAAAACCGGAAAGTACTTCAAATATGCTATTGGTGAAATTGTACTCGTAGTAATAGGGATTTTGATTGCATTGCAAATCAATAACTGGAACGAAAAGCAAAAATTAGATACAAAGACACAGGATTATTATTTACAGTTAATAGACGATTTGAAAAGTGATCTTATATTTTCAGAACACAGCATTGAAAAATCTAGCGCTTACTTAAAAGAATATGAGATATATACAGATGCTTATAATAAAGATATATTAACGCCAATTCAAGTTTATGAACAGATTTCAAAACTCACTTTAATTGCTACACCTTTAACATTTAATACAAGTACTATACAATCACTTCAGAGCACTGGTGATATTGGATTAATTCCTTCTAATATAAGAAATAGATTAATCGACCTAAGACGACTTCAAAATCTTACTATAAAACGTTTTGAAGATACAGACGATGGAAAGAATGAAATTACTCAAAAATTAAGTCTTTTGATAGGGTCAACAACACTACCTAAAAGACTAGTAAAACAAATAAAAGTAAAGGAATTTTTGAATATTGGTAATAATTTAAAGGAGCTGATTTTGGTTTACGAAGGAATACATCGATGGAAAAGTATATCTCTACAAGAAGCCAAAGGTAGATTAGAAGAAATGAAAATGGAAATAGATACTATTATGGAATTAATTAATAAAGAATTAAAAAAATAACGAAAGCACAACAATGTATTTGAAATCATAGCACCCTTCGGGATGCTTTGCTTCATATACTAACGTTACCAGAAATTCCAAAAAATGATCGAATTACTCAGCTATTTTAATCAAATACAAAGTCTATCAAATAAATCTGAGAAAGCATTAGTTGCTATTTGTAGTGAAACGGTGATCAAAAAAGGCAACGACTTACATCCAATAGGGAATACTTGCAGAAACATTTATTTTATAAAGCAAGGTCTGTTAAGAATCTATTACTTCAAAGATGATACAGATGTGACAGAAAGTTTTGAATTTGAAAATGCTATCGTAGCAAGAGCAGATAGTTTATTTAATGCCAACCCTTCAAAAAAAGGTATTCAAGTGATTGAAGATTCAGAGCTGATAGCTATTAATTCGGCTCAATTATTTAAATTATATGATGACTTTCCTGATATAGAACGATTGTTTCGAAAAATATTTGAAAATGCATATGTAGAAACAGTGAACAGAATAGAAAGTATACAATTTCACTCGGCAGAAGAACGATACGCTAACCTTTTAAATGAATCAAAAAATATTGTTCAAAGAGTTCCTTTAAAACACATTGCCTCCTATCTAGGGATTACTCAAGTAAGCTTAAGTAGAATTAGAGCAAAAAGGTAATTATTTAACATATGTAAAATGTTTTCTTACCATTCATTCTGACCTTTGTAATTGAAAAAGCAAAAACATGAATGAAGTAAAATTGGGATTAAAAGAAAACTTGAACCAGTTTTCACTATTAGTAATCGTAAATGCTTTTGTTGGTGGAATGGTAGGTTTGGAACGTTCCATATTGCCTGAAATCGCAGAAAAAGAATTTGGCTTAACCACAAAATCTATAATTCTATCTTTTATCATAATATTTGGCATCACCAAAGCCATTACCAATTACTATACCGGTGCTTTAGCCAATAAATATGGTAGGAAAAATTTATTAATATTAGGTTGGATTATTGGAATTCCAATTCCGTTTATCTTAATGTATGCACCAAGTTGGAATTGGATTATATTTGCCAATATTTTACTTGGAATTAATCAAGGACTTGCTTGGAGTAGCACTGTTGTAATGAAAATTGATTTGGTTGGCGAGAAAAGCAGGGGTTTCGCAATGGGGTTAAATGAATTTGCAGGATATTTATCCGTTGCTATTGTCGCTTTTTTGACAGGCTGGATTGCTAGTAATTATGGATTAAGACCGTACCCTTTTTACATTGGAATCATACTTGTCATTTTAGGGTTGATCTTTAGTGTCTTCTTTATTAAGGACACAAAACACCACGTTGCTAAAGAATCAAAATCAAATATTACTCCATTAATGAAAAGTATTTTTTGGGATACTACTTGGAAAAATAATAATCTAGGTGCTGTTTCTCAAGCTGGCTTAATAAACAACTTAAATGATGGAATGGTTTGGGGGATATTTCCGCTATTATTAATTAGCAAAAATTTTACCATTGAACAAATTGGAATAATCACCGCAATATATCCAGCAGTATGGGGAATTGGTCAATTATTCACAGGTAAAATGGCAGACAAATACCCTAAAAAAGAAATGTTGTTTTGGGGTATGTTATTACAAGCTACTACTCTTTTATTCTTTGTCCTTGCTAAAGAAATGCATCAATACATCATTCTGTCTGCAATTTTAGGTTGGGGAACAGCAATGGTTTATCCTACTTTTTTGGCATCCATTGCTGAAAACACAAATCCAATTGACAGAGCAAAGAGTATTGGAATATTTAGACTTTGGAGAGATTTGGGTTATGCAATTGGAGCTATTATAACTGGAATAATAGCTGATTTATACAATATTAATAGCGCAATTATTATGATTGGAGTCCTAACATTAATTTCCGCTTTAATAATCAAAATTAGAATGCAACCCTTAGTTGAAAAATAAAAATGGAATCAATAATTATATTTGTATAACAAAAGTGTCAACCATTTTGAGGACGAGTCAGTTTTTACCATTTGGGTATAGTTGTCCATTTATGTTAGGCTTATTGTTTCCTTGTAAAAGTTAAATCAAATGACTACATAATTCCATATCTTAGACGCACCACCAAAGAAATTATCAAAAAGCACCTGACACCAGGTTTCAGCTTATAACCTTCAAGGAAGGTTAACTTTAAGTCCTTGAGTAACGTGCGATACCTTTACATTGTAATACATTATATATCATGCCAGATACTACTACCATACAGGATGTCATTAAGGAACTTGATGTCATTATTAATGAGAGCATCACGACCAACAGCAGGTTAGGTTTGTTTGCTTATATCTACAGACGGACTACTTTTGAGATTGCTTCCGAGATTGCCTTAGGACATTTTGAGGATAACCAACGTTTAGAAGCCTTTGATGTGGCATTTGCCAAATTATATCTGGATGCCTACAGCGCCTATAAAAAGGACCAAAATGTAAGTGCTGCCTGGGCTTATGCCTTTGATCATGTAGATGATCCCTTGACAATTGTGCAACACATTATGTTAGGGATGAATGCTCATATCAACTTAGACCTTGCTGTGGCCACAGCAAAAACAATGTCTGATGGGGAAATCCATGATATTGAAAATGATTTCAATAAAGTGAACGACATCCTCTTTCAGATCACCAATGAGTTGCAAGACCGCCTCAGTCGGGTATCGCCCTTAATGTTTATTCTAGACCTAATTGGGAAAAATAAAGATGAAAAGATCATAAACTTTAGCATGCGTAAAGCTCGTAAGCATTCCTGGAATTCAGCAAAACTACTATGGTCATTAGGGGAAGGCCAAAGTGAAAATACCAAAAACAAGATAGACTATTCCCATTTATTTTTTTATCACCCTTAGCCGCTCGTATATTTCTCCCTTGTTCACGATTAATATATAAAGACCTGGCTTGAGGTCACTCACATCAATTTCTGATTGAAAGACGTCATTTTTTTCTTTTAAAATCGTTCCGGTAATTGAGACGAGTTTCAAATTCATTGGAAGCTCAGTTGAGCTGCTAACTGTGAGAATGTCATTAACAGGGTTGGGGTAAACAACCATGGTGTTTTCAAATAAACCACTTAGGGGTTCCCTGCTCCTCGAACCACCCCCAGCTACTGAAGGCGTAATAGCTATGAGGCCTCCTGCCCAGAGAATGGAATTTTCAGCCATAATCCTGAAATCTTCATCGTTATTGTAATCGGAACTATTGTGACCCATAGCAGTGTAGAAAGAGCGACCTCCATCGTACGTTTTGTACCAGGAAATGGGTCGCGGCGCATCATAAAATTGACTTCCCGTTAAGCGCACCTGCAACAGATCGATATTTCCATCAAACAAGTACCCACCTTTCAGCTCCCAATAGTAGTACTCCTCTTTTTTATTCCATTCGGTACCCAAGTGCCCCACTGCGGGATGGCTTCCTACTACATCCATTGTGGCGTTGAAGTTACTGGCGGAGTGGTCTGGATCGGTTTGAACTATAGCCCCTACAGGTCATTGTACCAAGGCCAGCTACCATTTCGGTAGGTATCGGTAGCAGCATGAAATCCTACGAACCCTCCTCCGTTTTTGATAAAAAGCTCAATGGAAGTTTGCTCCTCTTTGGTCAATAACCCATTACTCGATGTATTCAACCAAACCACTACATCTACCGTAGCGAGGTTAGCATCATTAAAAACCGCACTGCTTAGCGATTCATTCACGATCCAATTATTATCAATGCCAAAGTCTTCGATCATTTCAATACCGGCATTGATCGATTCGTGTCTGTATCCGTTGGTTTCATGATAAACCAGTACCCGAAAGTCAGCTTCTTTTTTAATCTTCTGATTAACAGTTGTCACCTCGGGCTCAATGGCAATCGAGATGGTTTGGTTTAGCGGACAGCAAATGCCGTCTTCACCACCATTGGCTACAATCAGTTGATTGCCGAAAACTTTTGCTGACGGTGCCAACAGACTAGAAGGCAATTGACAACGCTCGTTCCATGAGTCGGTAGATGGATCGTATTCCGAAACATCATTGAAAAAGAACGCGCCGTTGCGACCACCCACGATTATGATTTTGTTGTTATGCACCATCGTTCCTGACTCGAAGTGTGAGCGATCTGATCGTAAATTAGCTTTCTGAGTCCACGTGTCTGTCTGCGGATCGTAGGCGTGCAAAAAGGATTGGTCGTCCACATTCTTGTCATGACCGAATTGCCCACCAATGGCGTAGATGATTCCGTTTACTGCTGCAGCACTATGGTGATTTCTCGGCTCGGGCATGGAAGCCAATGCTTGCCATCCCGATGCCTGATCGTTGACATCGAGTACATAATGCTCCCCAATATCGGTCTCCCGATCTGGAAGCAAGCCACCAAAGAAATAAATCTTTCCATCGCTGTAGGCTGCAGCTGCCGATCCACGAGGATTGGGTAGTGAAGGACCAGTGGACCATGTATCGGTAGTTGTATTGTAAATTTGAACTAGATTGGTGGCTACACCGGCATGGTCTCCCGCAAAGCCGGCCAAAATCCAAATCTCTTCGCCCACGCCTACTGCGCCCATGTGGGTTACGGGTGTAGGCATAGGAGTACCGTTTGTCCAGATGTTGGCGTTCGGATCATAAATTTCGGTAGCCCCGGTTATTTTGAGTCCCGATAGGAAGCCTGCCAATACGTATAACTTGCCATTAACCTTCAGGCTTTGCGACTCTATTTTGCTTAGAGAGGAAGAAGCCAGCGTATTCCATGTGCAGCTGGTAGGGTCATTTATTAAAGTGCCCTTTCCGTAAACTTCAATGGCCGAGACTTTCGGCTGATTCACAGATGCACTGAAGGTGAGGTCGAGTGACTGATCCGTCACCGTCGTTGTAAACGTCTCAATCAGTGCAGTCATAGCACCAACTTCTGCATTGAGATCAAAATCTGTTAGGATGGCTTGCCCTTCTAATGTCACATCAAAAATGCGCTTTTCAGTTCCACCCGAGCCTCCACCGGTGGCACCCCAATAAATTTCAGCAAAGTGCAGATTGACGGAATATGTTCCGTTGGTAATGGGAATGTTGTAAGTGAATGACTGGAGACTGGCGTTGGTGCTGCGTTCTGATTTGTAAATCTCATCCTGAGTTGTTCCAAAGATATCCGCGATATTGTTGTTGATATAATCGCTTCCGTTTCCGGCAAAGAATTCATCTGCAATAAAAGTCGAATCGCCGTAAGAAACGGTTGGGCCGCCACTATTGATTCGCACTACGGCAGTAAGCGCAGGTCCTTCCTTCACAAACGCAAAATTCACAGTAAGTGGCTCTCCTGCCAATTCCGCTCCGCTGCCCCCGGCATAAGATGTAGTGGTAATAACATTGGCTCCCAAGTCGGGCATCCATGCGTTTTAGTCACCGCCACTTGCGCCCCCAATGGCGTAAATGGGTTGATTCTTAATTTTATTACCTGAAATGCCTTGGTAAGCAAATACCACACTCTCTGTGTTTGGACCAACTTCTGCGCGCACGCTGAGATTTGAAGTTCCTATATTCTCCAGAAAAAACACATCACCCTCGTTGATTTCTGCGATATCCTGATCGGTATCGGCATTGACTAAAATAAGTGCAGTTACAGGAGGCCCCAACAGTGGAGGCGAATTTAATTCATCGCTGGCCAAACAATTATCAGGAAAATAAATTGTTGTTAAATAAATTAAAATAAATGCGATTGACCTAATAACCTCCTTACGGATCATAATTTTATTTTTTAGATTTAGAGTAAGGAATAGGTATTCTCTTACACATAAATTTAATTTTGACTGAAATAGCTAAAGACTCGATTAAATCGGAATAAGTCTATTTTCCTGCTTCGCTAGATCGCAACTTCGTGCAAGGGTTTTAAATCCTGCTGAATTATTACGGCGGACTTCCAGGCATGTCAATTTGGTCCCACATAACTTATAAATATAATTCACTTTAATGTATTAAGCAATCATTAAACTTACAAGCTTTTAATAGATTTCAGTCTATGGTTTACAAGTTTTAAACCAGGATGGAGCGTTTTAAGAAAAATAGTTTGATCCTCCAACCTGAACATTATTCGCTTAATGGATCGAAAGATATGGTCGAATTTAGAGCAGCTTAAATGATGAGATTTTGCGGTGTACAGCAACGGGACCTTCCTACATTCAAATCTATATTATAAAAGTAGCAGCCAATTAATTATTCATCATTTTTTTTCCTATCGTTGTGAGTTAGGCTTTCTTTTTGTTAAAACTACCTAAGCTGGGCCACAATTGTTAGGGCTATTTATGGTTCTTTAATTAGCGTCTAAAAGGCAAATACAGCTTCATCCAGCCAAAATAATTTCATGGGAATTCTAAAAAAAAACAACTTGATTTCTTTTTAGAAAGAAATATCGTCTTGTAGCTTTTTTAAGTCTACCTTCGATAAAAAATAATGTCGATAGAGCGAAGAGTGGAATTGGTGGAGAAACTTTTTCATCAATTGGAGCAAGAAAGCGCTCAGTTTGAACAAGCATCAAGATTGAGCTGTGTTTCTGGTTGTGGTAAATGTTGTACCTACTCTGATGTTGAAGCTTCTCCTTTAGAATTTTTACCTTGGGCTTTTCACCTATTTTTAAATGGGGAGGCAGAAAATATGCTCATTACGCTTGAGGAGTCCCATAGTGCGACATGTTTAATCTATAAACCCTTAACCATTAATGGTCAAGGTCGTTGTAGCGATTACAAATACCGGGGTTTAATTTGTCGCTTGTTTGGGTTCGCTGCCAATACTGATAAATATGGGAATTTGAGATTGGCTACTTGTAAAATTATCAAAGAAGGTCAAACCAATAATTATAATGCTACTGTCGAGGCCATTTCAAAAGGCTTGAAGGTGCCGATTTTTACAGAATATTATATGCAATTGAATCAAATAGATTTTCATATGGGTAATATAATTTTACCTGTTAACAAAGCACTTAAAATGGCATTGGAAGAGGTTTTACAATATTACGCGTACAGACCTTCTCCTGAAATTAAAAAAAATGTTGTTTAAATTAAGCAGTTATGATACGGGTTAATTCTCTTTTCGTCAGAAAAAAAAGCCCACAGTGTAGACTATGGGCTATGCATTAACAGGGTTTGTTATTTAATCCTACTAACCTGAGTTCGACCCAATTTCATGAAAATATCGTCATTCCGAGGCTTGGGGAGGACTTCGAGTGGAGAAAGCCGTGGGACACCTTCGACAAGCTCAGGGCACAAGACACACCCAGACTGCCACACCCTTTTCCACCTCAGCAACCCCCAAAAAGGGTTCGCAGTGACGATGTAGCCGTTTTTACAGGACTATCTTACATCGACTCAGGTTACTAGGTTGCGCTTTCTTATTCTGCACTATGGGCAACGTTGTTGCCTAAATGGTTCTGTAGATAATGGCTTTGCAGAAGATCTCCTCCGAAATCATTTTGAAGATCCCTTACCACCGCATGTACGTGGTTGGCATTGTTTTGAATATTGTCATACTCTATTAGTAGGCCAGCGCCCTGAATGCTGTAATAATGAGGATGCCCAACGCTATTTGTTTCTGATCCCGCCCATGCAAATGACATGTTCTCCCAACCTAAATTTTCAATTCGGTTCAATAATTTCGCTTGGTATTCAGCTGTATATCGGGAGAGATAAATCTCCACAAGCTCTTTTAGTAGTGCCAGTTGTTTGGGCTGAAGGTCACTTCCTTTTATGCCTGGCTGATCCAAAATTTTTGCCTTCCGGTCATTTGATGTAATTATATCCGCAGGAGCCTTGTCGGCAAAAATGGCTTGTTTCTTTTGGGAGTCACTCAATGCATGCAATAATTGGAAACCTACATTGGTTTCATCTGCCAATACTTGCCTGTTCATATGAGGTCCTGACAAAATGATGCCTGGATTGGAGCCCATAAATGACGGGGTGGAGGAGGTGATCGTTCCTTTAGCAGAGGAAAAATTTAGAGACAAATGATGTCCTTCCAGTCTCCATCCCCAAGCTTTGTCAGCTGAGGGCTGACCAAAAATACTGAAGTGATAATTTAAAGGATCTCGGTAAGTGTCATTTTCAGGCCTGCTTTCAACGGCTCTCAACACGTTTTCCAGTTCGATAATAGCGGCTGCCTTTTTTTGACCGGCTGTTCCCAGGGAAGCCCTCATCAAATTTAAGGCATTAGTAGTTTGTGTTTGGTCAAAGTCATGAAAGGTAGGGCCATTCCTTTCCCGAGGAACAAAATGCCAATTGAATCGCTCTGAGTGATCAAAAGGAAAGCAGGCTTGCTTTTTTAGTTCCGGGGTTAAACTTTCTATAAAATCATTGGCCAAAGGTGAAAGATCCTGTGCATGGCTGAACAGTACGATAGCCACTGACAATAGGAGAGTAAAGGAGATGCTTTTTACGAATTGATACATGAAGGTGCTGTTTAGCTTGAGTTTATCTGTATTGTTAGTATTGGGTCAATAACTTTTGTTCCAATATATTTTTAAATTCTTTGTTGCTCTTCCTGAAGCAATAATTTCAGGTTTTCCGTCACCATCAAGGTCTGCCACTTTCAAGTCCTCACATGCCATATCATTTTTATCTAGCCAGTGGTTTTCCCAGGAACCATCCTTTTGTGGAACAAATATCTTTATACCTAGATTTCCATCGTCATTGGCTTCTCTCCAACCTACTACTATCTGATCCTCCCCCATATTAAGCAAATCTGCTGTGGCAAGCCCATGTCCCTGCATCATATCAGAAGTAAGCTGCGTACGGTTAAGGTTTTCCATGGCAAAAGGCTGCTTTTCGGCAGTATAAACTGATAAGGTCGGCCCGTGAAAGGGTTCAACGCCTGCTAAGAAGGGACTCCCTAGTGCATCTTTTCCTATGCGAATCTCTCCAAATCCATATTCATTTACCAGCCAACCCTCCTTGTATTTGGGCATCCAAACTCCATACTGATAGGAGAAAGCTTTGACTCCTTCTTTGCCACCAATATACAATGTTTCACCATCTTCACTGGGAACAGGCTCCATATTATGGGTAATGTGCATGCTTTGATCTAAGACCCAGTGTTTCCAGTCCCGACCCTCTTTATCTAATTGTTCGTAGGCGATCACTTTAACGCCATCACCTGCACCCCCTTGATTGCCTCGGCCATGGAGAGGTAGCATGACCAAATGAAACAAGTTGTCATCGGCCTTCACCCACCGCATGCGATGAACGGTAGGTTCATGGTGTAGCTTTACGGGCTCCCAGGCTTGGGTAGGGTCATCTGGTCGGATAAGGTAATGTACCGATCCGGATTGTTTTTCGTCTGAAGTTTCTCCAGGGTTCCATTGTGCACCTACTGCTACCTCCACCATGCCGTCACCATTAATGTCCCTTGCGGCAATACAGACATTGTCATTTTCGGTAAGATTTTCTACCATAACAAACCGTTTCCAATCGCCATTCCTGTACCAGACAAATTCCTTTTTATCGGCCAGTAGAATGTCCGGCTTTCCATCACCATCAACATCCCCAATAGCAAGTCCATAGCCAATTTGAATGTTATTGTCGAGGGTCTGTGCTTGAAACTGTGGTTCAGGTACGTTGTTTATTGAAACAGTGGTAAACAAATAGGCGAGCCAGTGTATCATAGTTTGGTTTATTGGGTTACTGTTCCAATAAATTTAACTAAAAAAATGATAAATGACTAAAATCTATTAAATAAGGAATGTTATGTTACTGCTTGGCCCGTTTTAAGGAACAAACGTATGGCATCTGCAATGTCTACTTTTCCTCCTAAAATTTCAAAAACCTGTGAGCCATCTATATCCTGGCCCAACATACGTACCAAAACAGCTGCCACATCAGCCCTGGAAATGTCTCCCTTTTCATTGAAAATGTCTGCTATTTTTATTTTTCCAGTAAAAGGCCCATCCGTTAAACTCCCTGGCCTGACAATGGTATAAGGAAGGTTGGTATCCTTTAAATGTTCATCAGCGGCTTTTTTTGCCAGCAGATAATGCTGCATGGACTCGTCTGCCTTTTTTGCATTTTCAGCTCCTCTCGAACTCAGCATAACAAATTTTCTTATGCCATATTTAATCGAAAAATCCACACTTTTAATGGCTCCTTTCTTGTCTACCAGATCCGTTTTGTCCTTACCTGTTTTAGCCCCTGATCCTGCAGCAAAGATAACTTTGTCGATTCCCTGAAAGGCATGGCCAAAATCTTTTTCTAAATCGGCAATAACCGTGGATATGCCCTTGTTTTTAAAATGATCCTCTTGAGCTTCCTTCCGAACCATTGCCACAGGACTGTAATCTGGATGGTCAGAAAGGTTTTCAGAAAGTAGGCGTCCTATATTTCCGTGCGCACCAATAATCAATACCTTTTCCATAATTGCTATGTTTTTAATCTAAGGTGTCCAAGAATTGTTCCAAGGAGCCTTTTTTCCTTAAAGAAGTAACAATAATATTTTTTGAGGCTAAATCTTCTTTAATAGTTCCAGGATGATTTTACGCATAGAAGGTTCAGCCTTGGCAGCTGCCTGTAGAATATCAGGAAGACTAATTTTTTTTATATTTCCAGAGGTACAAAGATCGGTGATCGCCGATAGTGCAAAAACTTTCATTCCAGACTGAACAGCCACGATTACCTCAGGAATAGTACTCATCCCTACAGCATCTGCGCCAATGGTCCTCAGGTACTTGTACTCTGCTGGCGTTTCCAGATTTGGTCCCTGAACTCCAGCATATACGCCTTTTCGTAGGTTGATATTGTTTTGCTGGGCAATTTCAAAAGCCAATTGGATCATTTTTCGGTGGTAGGCAGCACTCATATCGGGAAAACGGTCTCCAAATTCCTCTATATTAAGTCCCCTGAGTGGGTTTTCAGGAAAAAGATCGATATGGTCTTCGATGACCATAACGTCTCCAATTTTATAATCAGGATTAAGTCCCCCTGAAGCATTGGAAACAATCAGCGATGTGATTCCCAGCATTTTCATTACCCTGATCGGAAAGGTTACTTCCTTCATGGAATAGCCTTCGTAATAATGAAAACGACCCTTCATGGCCAGGATAAGTTTGCCTTTGGCTCTGCCCAGAATTAATTTACCTTGGTGAGAGGTGACGGTTGTGGCAGGGAAATGCGGTATCTCATGGAAAGGTATTTCTGAGACAACCTCTATTTCATCGAGGAGGCCTCCTAATCCGGTTCCTAAAATTATACCTACTTTGGGCAATCCTTTGAAGAATCCCCTCAAATGATTTACAGCATGAGTGATTTTGTCCTCATAAGGTATTTCAAATTCTTTGCGCATAGTAGCCTGTAAGTTTCGGATTTTAAAATTGGCTTAATTTAATCCGAAATATGCAATAGTTGCTTCTAATTCTTGGTAGAATTACTTTAAAATTTTCCTATCAAGGCACCATACTGCTTGTTACAAATCCATTGGTCAAAAATCGCCGCTAACCGTGCCGCTATGTTGTCTGTCATCACCTAAATTCCCCTTTTTATTCTGGTGGGGATTATCCACAAATTAAGGTAGCATTCCTTCCATAAAATCAGGCTCTGAAGCTTCAAAAAAATTACTTTCGTAAAACAAGTTGGCCATTTCTAAAGCATTTCCTTTGGAATTACGGTCACAGGAAAGAGTATGCCAAAGCGGCATAAATTCATTGTTTCCCAAAATACTGATACTATTATCACTAGCCAACTTTTCCAATATCCTAAGATCTTCTTCTTTTTGCAATTTTACATAAAACAAATGTGTGAGCCCTATTTCTACTTGTGTTTCTGAATAGAAAAAGGGAGCATGGTAAGAAATAATTGATGATGAGAGATCAAGATCCTTTTCTTCTACAATCGTCCAATAATTTTCTTCGTTGGTTTCGTGTGATGAATGTGGTATTAGATTAGCTCCTAATTCTACTTTTTTAATAGCCCCTATCTTATGGCTTTCAATATCCAGTAGGCTTGCTATATCTTCCGGTCCAGGCTGATGATCAAACAATAGGAATGTTTTGTCCTCATTGGGATATAAGGTAACTTTTTCCCCTTTGTACTAGTAAAAATGCCCCTGATTTTGAGCCATGGCAAATGAGGCTGTCAATAAAATAATCGCAAATAAGAAATACTCTTTCATAATCATTGGTCTTTAGTTACTATGAAATCAACAGGGTACTCCATGTACGCTACCGGGAGGATTGCAAAATAAAAAACATCTGTTGGTTTATGACAATCAATTTTTTCGATTTTAATGTGATATTCTATTTTACTACATTTAAGAGCTACATGCTGGTCTTTTAATTTCCCACAAGCATACAGTTTAGTCCTGCCTGCCAAAATAATGGATTTTTCAAAATCGATATCCGGAATACTGGCATTGCAGCGTACATACTTTTCTAAATCAACCCGATTATCGATAATCAGGGAGATTTCTGTCTCATTTTCGTTTATATTTTGAAGCAGGCAGGAAACCCTTTCTGATACCGGCGTTCCAAAAGGAAGAAGTTCCTCTTTATCACAAATATTATCGGAGCCTATCAGGCCACAGCCTGTAAATAAAAGGAGGGGTATACAAGCCAGCCAAATCATTTGTTTCCTAAAATTCATAAGTTTTCGGTTTAATAAATGTTTGGATCCCAATGTCACTTACTTACAAGACGACATAATTGTTGAAAACGCTATAATTAAAAACACTACAATAAAGAGTCTATATTTAGATAAATTTCCTGATTTTGGTTATGTCAAGGTGTAATTCGACAAGTTTACGTAAAGATTTGTGAGTTTTTTTGCATGGCATTACAGTGGTATCCTAACTTCTATACTGGATAATTTGTTAATTTAAGCTTGATCTGACGTTAAGCCACCATTTCCAAACTGTCAGATTCCCATGCAATTTTAAACTTAGAACGAGACCTATGCCATTTTTTGATACATATACCGTAAATCAAATGTGAAAAATAGGAAACTTTATATGCCCCTTGATTGTAATAATATAATCAAATTTAAGCCTTTATGATTAAAATTATAGTTGGTACCAATCGTAAAAATGCAATATCGGAGAAAATTGCTGTTGTTTATCAAGGGGTTTTGGAACAACATGGTGCCAAATCTGAGATCATAAACCTCACGGAGCTTCCGGACGATTTTGTTTTTACAGCCTTGTATGAGCACAATGGCAAAAACAAAGCCTACAATGCCATTCATGACAAAATTAAAAGTGGGAGCAAGTATGTTTTCATTGTACCTGAATACAATGGTTCTTTTCCTGGAATACTAAAGTCCTTTATTGATGGAATGACCTATCCAAACAGCTTTAATTCTAAGAAATGCGCCTTGGTTGGCATTTCCTCAGGTATCGGCGGGGGTGGCATCGCACTTAGCCACCTTACCGACATCTTCAATTACCTGGGGATGCATGTTTTGGCCAATAAAATTAAACTGGCAAAAATAGAGGAAAATATGTCAAACGATCATGTTACCAACAGGTTGTATATGGCGCTTATACACGAGCAAGCAAAGTTGTTGATTGACTTTTAAAGGTCAATCAACATTGTCATGCAAGAATCTGTTATTGCTAATGATCTCATTGTCATCATTAAGGTTAAATTTAGAGATACTCCTTTCAGAACTGTGTTGAACTTCTTGAAGTTTGATTTTTTTTCTGAGGTAAGCCGGTACTTCAATTTTTTCTTTAAATTCCTCAGGAGTCTGATTCACAGATCTCATTTGCCTTAACTTCTCGAACCTGTCATGGGCTCTTTTAAGCGCTTTCTCCTTGATTTGTTCAAAATAATCTACTTGATTGACAGGCTTCGCTTCTTTCTCTTTTTCTTCTTGCTGATATTGGTTTTGACCAGGCTTGTCAAATAAAGACAATACTTTTTTAGGCTCCGATTTAGGTTCTGGAGACACATATTCAAAATCATTGTCCTCGGGATCAGCCGCTTTACTTTGCTGAGGATTTACCTTTGGTGCAACATTATTGATTACAGGTTCTTCCTGTTTTGGTGTTTCCTGAACAGGCATAGGTGGCTGCTGTACTGTGAAAGTTACTGATTGTCCAGAGAGTGTCGCTTCCTCCTCTTTCGAGGTTTTACCCGACTCTAGATCAATGACTTTTTTGGTCTGCTCTTCTTCATTTTTATTATTGTTTTTGGCTGCTAATGCCTTTGATTCAAAACCGGTGGCAATTACAGTAACACGGATAGCCTTTTTAAGATCCGGATCTATACCCTGACCAAAGATCACATCTGCCATGTCGCCTGCTCTTTCCTGGATATATTCTGTGATTTCTACCAGTTCGTCCATGGACAACTCTTCTTCCTCTCCAGACATAATAGATAGCAGGATTTTTTCTGCACCTTTTATATCCACATTGTTTAACAATGGTGAAGAAATGGCTTTTTCGGCGGCCTTTATAGCTCTTCCTTCACCTTCTTCCATTGCAGAGCCCATTACTGCAGCTCCAGCATCCTTCATGACAGTTTTCACATCTTCAAAATCCACGTTTACATCTTGTGTTTCTGTGATGATTTCTGCGATGGACTTTGCAGCTGTACTTAAAATATTGTCCGCCTTACCGAATGCCTGACGAATAGGTAAGTTACCATAGATATCCCGAAGCTTGTCATTAAGTATGACAAGCACGGTATCACAGCTTTCTTTCAGGGCTTCAATTCCAGCCTGTGCAGAGGAAGTTTTTTTCCTTCCTTCAAATTTAAATGGAGCAGTGACAATACCTACAGTCAGGATGTCCATGTCCTTTGCTATTTTAGCAATGACAGGAGCCGCACCTGTACCCGTACCACCTCCCATACCGGCGGTGATAAATACCATTTTGGTATTGTCTTCAAGGAGTTTTCTAATTTCGTCCTTGCTTTCCAATGCAGCATTTTTGCCTCTTTCAGGGTTTGCACCTGCACCTAATCCTTCTGTAAGATGAACCCCTATTTGGAGCTTTAGCGGAACAGGACTGCTTTTTAACGCTTGCGAATCAGTGTTAACTACCACAAATTCCACGTCTTTTATTCCCTGGTTAAACATGTGATTCACAGCGTTAGAACCGCCTCCTCCTACACCAATGACCTTGATGATCGATCGGTGGTTTTTTTGAATATCAAATTTATAATCTTTCATGATGCTTGACATTTTTCCTCTTTTGATTACTGATTTTTCTGCTTACTTCTGATATTAATAATGTCCGGAGTCATCTCCGATATCGTCAGTAATGAATCTTTTTAGCTTTTTAGTGATCGACCCGAAAATATCACTTCCTATCTGATCAGTCCTTAAACCTCTTTTTCCTTCCAGGATTTTCAAGCTTTCTTTCAGTCGATAGGTGTCCTCTCTATCATCTAACCCTCTAAACCCAGCCAATACCAGTCCAACAGTAGTGGCATACATTGGGCTTTTCACATCATCCACCTTGGACTTGCCTAAGTGTTCATTTGGATAGCCTATTCTTGTGTCCAGTCCTGTGATGTATTCAAAAAGCGGGCCGACTCCGTGAAGCAATGAACCGCCACCGGTCAATACTATGCCACCAGCGAGTTTCTTGTATACACCACTGGTTGCTATTTCCGATTGAACCATTTCTATAATTTCCTCCATTCTTGCCTGGATAATTGAAGCAAGATTTTTAACGGAGATTTCTTTTGGTGGTCGGTTTCGTAATCCGGGTATAGAAACTATTTCATTTGGGTTGGCCTCTTCGGCTATGGCTTTTCCAAATTTCGTTTTTAACAATTCGGCCTGATGTTGCATGACCATGCAACCTTCTTTTATATCCGCTGTAATGATATTTCCTCCAAAAGGAATCACAGCAGTATGCCTAATTATGTTGTCGTAAAATATGGCGACATCGGTAGTACCTCCACCAATGTCTACCAAGCAAACACCAGCTTCTTTATCCATGTCACTAAGGACAGATAAAGAACTTGCCAATGGCTCAAGGATCAAAGCTTTGGATTGCAGGTTGGCTCGCTTTACACAACGATCAATATTATTTATAGCAGCAGATTGGGCGGTGATGATATGAAAATCTGCTTCCATTCGCGCGCCAGACATCCCTACAGGGTCTCGAATTCCTTCTTCATAATCTACTGTATAGTCTTGCGGCATCACATGAATAATACTATTGCCTGGAGGAACGACGATATTTTCCATATCATTGGATAACCTGCGAACATCCTCGACAGTAATTTCTTCGTCTTTTGGGTTTCTGATAATCACACCATGGTGGATAGAACTTCGGATATGTTGCCCTGCTATACCCACAATCACCTCGCCGATGTCCACATTTGACATTTCAGATGCTTCATTTACTGCTTTAATAATTGCATTTACCGTTTTGTCAATATTGGTAACGATGCCTCTGATTACGCCATCAGATACCGCTTTACCCATACCCAACACCTCTAGCTTTCCATATTCGTTCTTTCGGCCTATAATGGCACATATTTTTGTGGTGCCAATATCCAGTCCTACAATGAGTTTTTCGTTTTCCATAGCGCTAACAATTATTCACAAATAATTTGATCCTTATATTTTACATTGACCCGATAATAAGTATTCCATCCTTTTTCTGGTAGGATTTTCTTATAATAGGTTTTTATTTTTCTAAACTTTATTTCAATATTTTCTGGCTTACCAAACTCTATCACCTGTTTCCCTACTTGTTGGTACATATTGATGTCTCCATTAGCAAGCAATTCCAAAGCACTGATTTGAGCCGACCAGAATGGGTCTGAATTGATAAATCTTATTAATTCCATCAATGGAGCATTTTTTATCGACAGGTCGCTTTCCTTTAACAATGCCTCAGCTTTGCTACCTGTCAGAATCAACACCCTTGTGGTATAGTTGGGTGATGTAGGGAGTATTTTGCCAGAGGAACTGATATATCCATCAGCAGCCATTGGACGAACAATTCTTGCAATGGGCACATGTTGGCTCACTTTCACCATTAAAGTGCCCTTTAAATCTTCAAATACCTCCGCCTTTTTCACAAAAGGATGTGCCTCCACTTTTTTTTCTACTGCGTGGATGGAGATCTTTTCTTTAGCTGTATTGCTGAGTAAACTTGGGAATGCATTTGTCAATAATTCAATTACTTCTTTTTCATCAACAAAGTAAACATCACTCACTCCCTCTACATAAACTTCAAGTTCAGAAAGCGCACGACTTTCTGTCTTATGCTCTGTGAAAGCAATAAAGCCAACCAACGTCATCCCTAATATTATCATCAGGAAGGACTTTCTAAGTTTCCATCCCTTATTCTTCATCATCTGTTATCCATTTTTCAATTGGTTTTACCAAACGATCAATATCCCCAGCGCCAATAGTTACTAAAACCGCTGGGGTATGTTGATCCAGATGGGTCAATAAATCATCTTTTGAAATCACACATTTATTAGGACTTGTGATTTCGGGAAGTAACATCTCGGAAGTAATACCAGCTATAGGCTGCTCTCTGGCTGGGTAAATATCCAGTAAAATGACTTCATCTGCCAATGACAAACTTTTAGAAAAACCACTGGCAAAGTCTCTCGTACGCGTAAATAAATGCGGCTGAAATACTGCGGTAATTTTCTTGTCTGGATACATCGCCTTTACCGACTGCAAAAAGGCTTTGATCTCCTCCGGGTGATGCGCATAATCATCGATATAGGTGATGCGATCACTATTGTAAATCTTTTCAAACCGTCTTTTCACGCCCTTATAAGTGCCTATGCCATCTATTATAGCCTCCTTTGAAAGCCCATAATGAATAGCTACGGCTATTGCTGCCAGTGCATTTTCAATATTGTGAAAGCCAGGAACCCCTAATACAAGACCATCAATTCTCTGGTCTGCTGCTACATAGTCAAATGAAAAGGAGGTGGTACCTACCTTAATATTATCTGCATGGATATCCCCAGAATGCAAGCCGTACTGGTAAATCGGTGTTGTACCTATTTCTTTTTGCTTGATTTTTTCGTAAGCATTTTGATGAATGATCAATTTACCATCCGGGTTGGTAAGCCTTATAAATGCAGCGAAACCTTCCATCAATTGTTCCGCATCTCCATAGATGTCCAAGTGATCAGGATCTACGCTGGTAACTATACTCAGGTCAGGGTGGAGGTGTAGAAAAGAACGATCAAATTCATCAGCTTCCACCACCACTACCGGAGATTCCGTACTTCCTTCGTCATGAAGGATAAGGTTGTTTTTGTAATTTTGAGTAAGGCCTCCTAGAAATGCAGCAGTATTATGTCCTGCATTTTTTAGCAAGTGTGCGACTATGGAAGAAGTAGTGGTTTTCCCATGAGTACCCGCTATGGCAACAGTCTCCATGTTTCTCGTAATCAGACCCAAAACCGCAGCTCTTTTTTTGATAGCAAATCCATTTGCTTCAAAGTACTTGTACAATTTGCTGGTTTGAGGTACAGCGGGGGTCCAGACAATTAATTTGTCAGCACCCGAAGTTTTAAACGGTTCTGGAACAATACTACTATCATCCTCGTAACTTATTTGCATTCCTTCCGCCTCAAGCGCTTCTGTTAGTGGGGAAGCCGTTTTATCATAACCATACACTGGAACTCCAATATGATTGAACCACCTGGCAATGGCACTCATAA